>Ga0265797_10002767_pt1 | contig 28972 bp, 25 predicted proteins | sample P2T30metagenome_FD_192433 | JGI IMG/M metagenome (GOLD analysis project Ga0265797, IMG submission 192433) | Plant litter microbial communities from East Loma Ridge, Irvine, California - P2 T30 | ecosystem: Environmental > Terrestrial > Plant litter > Unclassified | place: USA: California...
GATCTGCTTAGGAGCTCAGGAGGCGCGTTCTCGAGCTGCGAGTGGAAGGCGCTGATGGGTTCAGCTTGGAGCAAGGCGCGTCTTGTTGAGAAGTTCCTCGAGGTGTGAGAGAAAGATGTTGGTGATCGCAGACATCTGGTCGTCGCGATGGCTGTCTGTTGTCGTGATACGGCCGGGAGTCTGGTGAGCCTTTGGAGGCTTCTGGCGGCACGGAGAGAGGCCATGGTTGTATGTATGGTTGACGGGGCACTTTATCTAAAGAGCAATACCTGGATATCACAACATACAACGCAGGAAAGAGTAATTGTTGCCACAGCCAATGACAGACGGGATAAAAAAGATGAGATGCCGCGTCGCAGAGATGGCAGCAGCGCGTCACAAGTTCGCCCTGTTGCTGTTGCTCCGAAAGTCTGCAGAGAGTCCGGGGAAGCAGCCGACATCGCTGGTGCTGTGAGTGCAGTGCAGTGCAGCGCAGTGGAAGACCAAGGGACCCCTGACCCCTCTATTGCTTACTTGCTTGAGTCAGAGAGTGACGACGGTTATACTAAGGTAACTTCTTTACCTTAGTGAGCAACACTCAAAGAAAAAAAAAGTGCCGTCATATATAAAGTGTACCTCTGGAAAAAACCATACCATAAACATATACATCGACACACCCACACACCCACACACAACACACAATGCCCGCAAGAGGAGACGTCCACTACTTCGGCGCAGGCCCCGCGCCTCTGCCCACCAGCGTGCTGGAAGAAGCCTCCAAGGTGCTGCTCAACTACAACAACTCAGGCATCGGCATCACAGAGATCTCCCACCGCTCGGCCGACGCAAACGCCATCCTCGCACACACCCAGTCCGGCCTGCGCCAACTTCTCGACATCCCCGAGTCAGACGGTCCCGATGGCTACCAAATCTTGTTCTTGCAGGGCGGCGGCAGCGGAGAGTTCAGCGCCGTCGTCTACCACATGGTCTCGATCTGGGTGGCGAGGAAGGCCAAAGAGCTCGGCAACGATGAGGAGAAGCTGCGTGAGGAGGTCAAGAAGATGAAGCTCGACTACCTGGTCACCGGCTCCTGGTCGCTCAAGGCCTCGCAAGAAGCTGCTCGTCTCGCTGGCCCAGAGCATGTCAACATTGTCACCGACTCTCGCAAACACAACGATGGCAAGTTCGGCAAGATCGCGTCGCCAGACACCTACACACCCACAGCCTCCGCCGACGACACCGCTCTCACATACTACTGCGACAACGAAACCGTCGACGGCGTCGAGTTCCAGTCCGCTCCCACCGGCGCCAACCTCGTCGCAGACATGAGCTCCAACTTCCTCTCCCGCGCAGTCGACGTCCGCAAGCACGCCGCCATCTTCGGCGGCGCACAGAAGAACATTGGCACAACCGGCATCACCATCGCCATCGTCTCCAACAAGATCCTCCCGCCAAACACTCCCATGGCCGACCCTGCACTGCTTCGCAAGCTAGGCCTGCCCATCGGCCCCGTCGTCCTCGACTACCCAACCATCGCGAAGAACAACAGTCTGTACAACACCCTGCCCATCTTCGACGTCTGGATCGCAGGCCAAGTCATGCAGAAGCTCGTCGACAACGCCGGCGGCGCCTCGCCACTCATCCAGAAGCAGCAAGCCGAGTCAGACCAGAAAGCCGCTGCTTTGTACGGCGTGCTCGACGCCAGCGACGTCTACACTGTCGTCCCGGACAAGACCGTCCGCAGCAGGATGAACTTGTGCTTCCGCGTCAAGGGCGGTGATGCTGATGCCGAGAAGGCTTTCCTCAAGGGTGCTGAGGGCAAGGGTCTGCTCGGCTTGAAGGGCCACCGCAGCGTGGGTGGTATCAGGTGCAGCAACTACAATGCTGTGCCTGTCGCTGCGGTTGAGAAGCTGGTGAAGTATATGCAGGACTTTGCTGAGGAGCACAAGTAGGGGGATGGTCACATAAAAAGGATATGAAAGTAATGATGGGATGATCGGAGATTGGATTGCGGGTTTTAGCGACGACTTGAGCCGCATGGTTTCTGAAAAAGTGTATAAAAGTATCAAAAGCATGACTCTTTCAACAAGTCCTGCGTGTTTGTTCGCCTGGCGCGAAGATCCAGAACGAAGTCCAAGTCTCAATCATTTGAACATATCTCTTCTCCGCTGCAAGTCTCGAGAACCATTTGGCCACGTGCGAAAGCGCAAGCTCCAGTCCTTTCTTTCTCGTGATTCTTTTTGCAGTCAGGTCTCTCGACGTCCTTGTTCGATCGAGAACGGCTGTGATCCGGCATCTTGCGAAATTTGGTTCAATGGCGGTTTCCAATCTCCATGAACATCTTGGCCTGTCCCTATCAGGAAGCGTCGCAGGGTGTATTTTTGGGGAGCAAAATGTTGTCGCCAGATATATGCTTCTGTCGATGGAAAGCTGTGAGCAGGAGGCTGTAAACTGACCGACCGGGCTTCTTGACAAGGTCTCTTTTCTTGCGATAGCAGCCATGTAGGTATTCGGTGGTGGGTGCGGTATGGTGTGTTCTTCCAAGGCGCGTGGCAATGCAAAGCCATGTGTAATCCCATATCCATGTCGCGATTGCAAACCGCAATGCACACCTCCGTATCGCCACAACCATCAACGGCTCCTAGAGCGACTGGTGCTCCTACTCCTGCTCCTACTCCTGCTCACGCTCCTCGACCTACTCCCGCTGCGACTGGGGCTGCGACTGACACTCCTCTCCCTCTCCTTCTCTTTGACCGCCTTCTCCCTCTCCGCCGCCCGCTCTTCCTGTCGTCGCCAGTGGCTACCCTCCTCGTAGTCTTTGCTGATCCCCAGCGCGCGTCGCAATTTTTCGCTCTCTTGAATCTTCGCTTGTGCTAGCTCGTGCACTTGGTGGCTCTTCAACCCTCTCGCACTAGGTCCGCTTCCGTTGCGCGCTTGCTCGGTTTCGAGTTTCTTGCGCAGGGCGTCGCATTGATCGTCGATGGCATCTTCGTCAACTCTGTAGCACGAGAAGAAAAGTCGTATCAGCAACAGCTCTCCCTTCGCTTTTTTAAAAGCCGCTTGACAGCATGGCAGTGGCTTAAAACTCACCCTTCCTCCTCCAATCTATCCCTCAACTCAAAAACTTTCACTTCTATCTCTCTTTTCCGCTCGTGCTCGATGATCCCTTGATCTGGTTGGCGCTGGCGGTGCTTGAGGTCTTCGACTGCGCGCGGGTAAGGCGCGGCGTTGTCGCGAGGTTTGAGGTGTGCGCTGTTGCGCTGCACGTAGCCTGAGGTGCCGGAGCCGCGGGGCGTGGTGAGGCCTACGTTTGAGGACATGTTGTGTGGTGGTGGTGGTGTGGTGCAAGGGTTGTGGGAGGGAAGAAGGTTGTGGGTGGTGAGGATGTGGTTCCAAGGTTCGTGGTTGCGACTTTGACGCGGGGTTTGAATCCGTGATGGGAGCGGGCTTGTGTTCGCATGTGAAAGTTGGGTTGGGTTGGCAGGGTGTGTTACAAAGTGGTGCATTACGGGAAATGATGGACTACGTTTGCAGGTTGTCTGTTCATTGTATGATCATATACTAGTTAGGGTTGAAGCAATATCGTAAACGGAAGGCGCTTGCGCGTTCAGTCGTCCCGTCGAAACTCGTCAGGATGCCTCTCTGAATCCACCCTGATCCCAGCGACCTATTTGCTAAGGAGATACCGATGCTGAGGAGAATGGAATCCCGTGCATCAGCAGAAGATGTCTTTTCCAAACAGAGGGGCTGCTGAATATTCTGTCACACACAGGGCATGTTGGTTTCTGTCTTCCATGTATTGCAGAATAATGCTTCAAGGCCTCCTTCGTCGTCGGGAAATACTTGTTGCAGCTTGGGTCCTTGCACTTGTGTGGTGTATCTATGCTATAGCGACTATAGGTATGCTTTCTGAGGATGTGGGTCGCAAGTGTTCGTTCGTTTGATAATTTCGATTTGCATCCCGGCTCAGGACAGGGAATGGTTGGTGAATATCTCCGATGAACTATACGCGACATAGACTCAAAGACTGGTAGCGGCGATGGTACGAATGTCGGATCTTCGGCCAATTTGCGTTTGTTCACTGCTTCGATATCGCGCAGCAGATTGGAGTGCCTGCTCTTGCCAAGATCGGCTCTCTGCTCCGCATGATATTGTTGCGCCTCGCGAAATTCTTTCAATATGGGGAATCCAGCAGCACGCTGGGTTTCCAGGCCTAAGACAAGGATTCCGTTAGCACGTTGGGTCTCCCTGCCCCTATGCAAGGCAGGAAATCCGTTAGCACGTTGGGTCTCCCTGCCCCTCCGCAAGGCAGGGTAGCCAGCAGCGCGCTGTGTCTCCCGGCCCCTCTGCAAGTTGGCATAGCTTGCAGTACGTTGAGCGTCAAATATCAATTTCTTGCCCTTCTGAATGGCAGTGGTCTCAACATCGTTTCCAAGTGACTCGAGACCAGCCTGTTCGGGAGCAGACTTGGAATCAGCGGCTGGAATTTGCCCTCCCAGTTTGAGTTGATCATCGGCAGGTAAGTCTTTCAGTTCTTTGGCCAAGTTTGGGACCGGCTTCTTCTTGTCATCGTGTAGGTGTTTGATGTGAAGAATTGTGGTCGATATTGGGGCAAAAGGCCGCGCGAGAAGGCGATAAGGAACCAGATTCAGCGCCAGTCGAGAAGAAGCGTGTTGCCACATGGTGGCGGCCTGTAATAAGAAGCGCATGCCAGGCGGTGTTGTACATGTAGATAGTCCATGAACAGATGTGGTGTTGGTGTTGGTTTAGAGGTTCCGAGGCTCGAGACGAGACAAGACGGGCCAGGCGCGCGGAAGAGGGTCTGAGATCTGAGATCCGAGATCCCCTGTTTTGGCAGTAGACTAGATCTGGCGAGATTAGATAAGCCAGGTGGACCTGGTGCAGAAGGCATGATGATGCGGCCACTCACATGCTGTCTCCAGAAGGAGATTTATCTAGATGGCCAAACAATGGCGCCGGACATGGAATGCCGATTCCAAGTGTTTATGCCCTTGACTGGTCTGTGATAGAGATGAATGTCTGTGTATAAAGTGAGGTGCTGCTGCCAACAAGCCTGAAGCCGCTGATGTCACGCGCCGTTTGCGCGATCCTCGATCGTCTGAAGGACGGGGAGCTGCATCAAGCTCACGGCACAACACTTGCGACCTTCATGTAAACACTCTCCAGAGTGGCCCGACGCGACGCCATCACGAATTTCATCAAAATGTACAACTAGAGCTGCGGTTCGCACCAAATGGCCCAGAGAACAGCGCTCCAGCGTTTGGGCGCACTGTCCGCCCAGCTGAGTGGCACGCGAGCACCTGTGAGCGCCGCCATCATCAAAAAGCGATGGAACTCTGCCGAAGCCGGTGAAAACAAGTCTGGCCACATCCAAACCAATAATCTACAAAGTGTGCTGTTCTTCAGCAACCTACTCCCTATCAACTTGCAATGGCTCTTCCGCATTCCTTGGACGCTCGAGAAGGTCTTCCCGCGACTCCTCGATCGCAACCGGACGAGCTCTATCTCTGCCGTCAACCCCACCGAGGTGCTCGAAAATGCTGCAAAGGCCAAGGGACTTTCTGGTATCAAGGTGCTGGAAGTACTGCCGCGCCTAAAGGAGGGCGGCGCCTTCGTCAAGTTCTCCCACGATGAAACCACCAACTCGGAAGCTGTATCGGAAGCCGTTAGAGCCTATCTCAAAGAGAACAAGGTTCGACCATGGTGGGATCCTCTTGCACGCGTCAAGTCGAAGCTCGTTCTAGGAAAGCCCTGGATTGAGGATCTCTTCCGTCTCCCGTCACAACGCATCAAGGTCGAATTCCTCCCACCCCAGCCGGGTGCAGAGGCCGCAGAACTCAGTCAGGAGCAGCTCTACTCATTCTTCCGGCCATACGGTAAGCTCGTCGACATCATTGCGCAGCCATCTGAGTCCAAGGTTGTGCCGAGATATGCCTACCTGGACTTTGCCCGCAAGCGCAAGGCCATCATGGCTAAGAACTGCCTTCACGGATACACCGTAACAGAAGCGCAGGGCGGTGGCAAAGTTGGAACTGTGTTCCGTCTGACCTACGAGAAGAAAGCTCGCTTTGGCTGGATTAAAGATTGGATCTTCAACCACCCAAGACTTGTTATTCCCGCTCTTGCCGCTCTTGTCGCTGGCATCACTGTCTCTGTATTTGATCCTCTACGAACCATCACCATCAAAGCTCACATCACTCGAGCCTTCCATCTCGAAGACAACGTCATCTTCCGCTGGTTCAAGAACCAAGGTGAGGACCTGATCAGCAAAGTGAAAGCACTCCGACAGCACGATGATCCTGGCGATGCTGGCATGCAAGTTGTTTGGGACGATCGCAAACCTCAGATTGAACAAATTCAAGCTTGGCTCATGGAGACGGCGGACACATTCATCGTCGTGCAAGGGCCAAGAGGTTCAGGCAAAAAAGAGCTGGTGCTGGATCATGCTTTGAAGCACAAACGTGAAGCTCACAAGGTACTCACATTAGACTGCAAGCCTATACAAGAAGCCAGAGGTGACTCTGCAACAATCAACGCAGCTGCTGGGCAAGTCGGATACTGGCCCGTCTTCTCATGGATGAACAGTATCAGTGGTCTGGTTGACCTTGCCGCCCAGGGAGCGGCTGGTGTCAAGACCGGATTCTCTGAGACGCTTGAGAACCAGCTGGGTAAAATTTGGAACAACACTGCTTCAGCCTTGAAAGCCATTGCGCTTGACGGTCGCCACAAGAATGACAAAGACGCCAAACTCAGCGACGACGAATACCTGGAGAACCACCCCGAGAGACGCCCCATCGTAGTGATTGAGAACTTCTTACACAAGAACAACGAGCCTGGCGCTGCGATGGTATACGACAAGATCGCGGAGTGGGCAGCACGATTGACCACCAGCAACATCGCCCATGTCGTCTTCCTGACCACCGATGTTTCTTACAGCAAGGCGTTGGGCAAAGCACTTCCAGATCGTGTGTTCCGAGTAATTCCCCTCGGCGACTGCTCGCCAGAAGTAGCTAAGCGCTTCGTCATCAATCACATCGATTTCGTCGACGCCGACGAGCAGGATGACGAGTGCAAAGATGAGGATGGATCCAAACCAAAGGCAAGCCAAAGGCGCAATGACTTGGGTGAGCTTGACAACGTCATCGGCCAATTGGGCGGGCGCTTGACAGAGCTGTAAGTGATGCAGCCGTATTATGTATACTCTTTATCTCCACGATTTATACTGACATAATCTTCAGTGAATTCCTCGCCCGCAGGCTCCACAGCGGCGAATCACCCAGCAGCGCCGTCAAAGCCATGATTGACCAGTCCGCCTCCGAGATCCAGAAAATGCACATCACACCCGGCAACGAAGAGCGCCAATGGACGACGCAGCAAGCCTGGCAGATCATCCGCAACCTCGCCAGCTCCGATGCTCTCCGCTACAATGAAATTCTCCTGACCGACGCTTTCTCTTCTAACGGCGAGAAGGCTCTCACAGCCCTCGAGCAAGCTGAGCTCATCAGCGTGCAATCCCAGAATGGAAGACCCTACAGCATCAAGCCCGGCCGACCGATCTACGGGCCTGCGTTCAAGGAACTCGTCAAGGACCGCGTCCTTGCTGCGAAGATGGACTTGTCGCTGCTGAGCATGCAAGTCGCTGCGGAGAACAAGAGCATTGACAAGTACGAGCAGGAGCTAATAGCGCTTGGTGGTCTGCCGAGCCAGGCTGGCGAACTGAAGGCCAGGATTTATTGGTTGCTGGGGAAGATTCAGAGTGCGCAGAGCAAGGTTGAGGGCTATGAGAAGGAGGCTGCGGAGAGGAAGAAGGTGCTGCAAACGGAGTTTTAGGGTCGGATGGGCCAGGCGCGGTTGCGAACGTCTATCACCCAAAATGTACTAATTACTCCCTATAGGAGTTGGATTAAATTGTTGTATCATACTTCTCTACTCTCATGTAATATGCACCGATTTGGCCCGATCGTTCCTACGATTCAGTTTCTCATCTCGAACCATCCAGTCTGTTGGGCTTCTTCCACTGCGTCAGCCGTGTCGCTCTCCCGCCGCCGAACACAAGGGTATCACAACCGATACTCATTACAACAACTTCACCTCCACCTCCAGGCGTCTCGTCCCAATGGCGCTGGCTTCAACCCTGTACGCGCACTGACATGTGCTACCTCGGCTTCGCTTCCCGACATGCATTGCGCTCCCGTGCCCACGGCCTTGTTTGGCTTGGGGCCGGCTGCCGACGACATAACGAAAACGAATAGGCGAGCGAAGCTTTGATGTTCAACCATATAAGCTTTTTCACCAGGCTAGGATTGCTAGTTGCGCCATCCTCAGCGCGTGACTCCACTCAAACTTTCGCCGGGTGGAGCCACTGATGAAGATTAGGAAGACAGCCCCGAATACTTATAACGGAGATCTCTGCGGAAGCGAGTTCCCTGCCCTCGTGTCCGCGCGAGTCTGGCAACATATAATGTGCTTGCCAACAACATGATTCGAGGAATCGGTTGCCTGGGTGTAACCCCAGACTCCAGAGTCCCAGATCCGGGAGCCCGCAGCGATCTTGACCAAAAGAGTACACTCGTCCGATGTTGATTACGCTACTGCTCTGCCGTACTTACCATGCATGCCTAATATGCTACGCGAAATGTGCTCTTCTGAATTTGCATATTATAATATCAACATGGGAAGTCGAGCTAACCAGTGATATGACTTCTGGGTGCAAAATATTCCACACCAATCGCATACATTCAGATGCATCGTCGTCCTCAGAGCCAATTTAGCAAGTCCTACCAAGGCCATCCACCCAGTCGTATGATGGTTGCAGTCTGATTAGTCGAAACATATCTCGTTACCTCATACTTTGGGCCAAGGCGCGAATACTCTGGTTTCGGGTCCTCAAGGGTCATGCGACATCTGCTCCGATTCGAGATCAACCAAGGCCTACCATACCAGCGAAGGATTGGGGTAACGTTAGTCTGGGGCTCCGCATCCATCGTCTGTTGCACGGGGTCGCTATTCGAACGCCAGCCTCGGATCATTTCGGCGACATGTCAGTTTACGGACCGTTGCCCGCACGGATACCAGCTGGTCGCCCTGCGCCAGCCTAAGCGTCACACTAGATGGAGCTTAATGACCCTGACCATGAACAACATTGGTTCGAATGCTTCGCGAGATATCACACGCGATCGCTAGCTCGTGTGCCTCGTTTCCAGGTAGAGACTGGTGTTTGTACAGTACTTTCGAGGCGTCGATCTTCACATGTTAACCTTGGCCTACTAGGAAACCGAGGCGACTCTGTTAGGAGTTAGTAGACAACCAGGCGTCTCAAGCGACATCACTGGCCCAGCCGTAGTGGATTTCCAATGGGGTCGCCACACTATCTGGAGTCCTTGATGATTCCTGTTGGGTCACGTTCGCCGCTAGTCATGTTGCAACGTAGCGAGCAGGGGCCACGACGGTTTTTATAAGGAGTGGTGGTCAATGGCGCAGTAGTTAACAGGCCTGGATCTACCTCCACTCAAGTCTCAATAAGCCATCGAAAAACAGTCTCCGAGACAGAAGGCCGACAGCATGGATAAAGGCCAAGCGACAACCCAGCAGGAGCTCAATTATGGCTTTGCACAGCCCAAGAAAACATTCGGATCCAGACTGAAGCGATCCTGCGCCAGGTTCTGGTGGCTTTACCTCCTGGGTTTCGCGGTCATCGTGCTTGTCATCGTCCTACCGATGTATGACTGCTCCTTTCCCAAGCTTCATCCATCACAAGCTGACCGTGACGACCTTCCAGAATCTTCGTAGGCTATCCGAAACTCGCGCAGAAGACTGTCAACGAAGCGGAACTCACAATCAATTCTATCGCGATCAAAAGTCCAGCACCCGACGCTTTCGACTTAGTGATCGACTCCACCCAATCATCCGACTCTAAGAACCACGCAGACCTTTACGCGTTCAATGCATCCTTATATCTGCCAGACAGCGATACCGCGTTCGTCTCATTTGAGACACCAGCACTCAAGTCGAGCGACGCCACGAAGGTGCACATCGACCAACGTGTACCTTTGGAGAATCCTGAAGAATTCGTCAAGTACTGTCTCGCCACCTTCGGTAGCAAGACCTATTCCTACAGCCTGCAAGGAAAAGGTGGCTTGAAGCTCGGAGGTCTTCCGAAGACCACTGTCAAGTACGATCAGGTTGTTCACTTGGCAGGTACGTTCTCACATATCCTTATCAGAAGTATTCGCACTGACCACCGGCAGGACTAAACGGCCTGCAAGGCCTGACCATCACCGCATTCCACCTGCTCAAAGATGCCGGACCCTTCAACGCCAATTCAAACGGCACGCTGATCATCCCCAACCCTTCAGTGGTGACTATTGACGCTGGCAACGTGACAGCAACAATGAGCGTCGCCGGCGTGACCGTTGCAAACATAACATTGCCAGACCTGTCACTGCAACCTGGCAACAACAGCTACCCTTTCTACGCCACGACGAACCAGACTCAGGTCGCAGCGCTGCTTAAGGAACCAGAGTACAGCTGTGGCAAGCTACCTCTTGATGTGAAGGCAGATGCGAGCACTTATGATGGCCAGAAGATCGAGTACCTTACTGTGGCATTACAGTCTGCTACCCTGAGAGTCGACCTCGATGTTGCGCCGACATTGAACGAGGCTGGATTCGGCTTCCTTCTTGGTGATTCATGCAGTAAGTAGAGAGGTCAGTCGGCAGTAATATCAAGAATAGGCAAGACGATGAACCGAAGGGGCCTTTGCATTTGAACGTAACAAGTTCTATCATATCGCTATCGAACTCTCTGAACGCTCTTCACTCACTAAATGATTCTTTAAATCGTTCTTGAAAATAGTACGGACGCCCATTTCGAAGAATGAGGTCATGAGTGTCCCTGACGTCCTCGGAGTGGACACAAGTTGGTTGGCCGTTCAATCCTAGAGCAACACAACTGTGCCAGGGTGACTTCTGGAATCCTCCATCGGCTGCGGGGATCAATGCGACAGAAAGCTTGGAAGCACCAGAGGATGGGTGCATCGATAGGCGAACGTGGTGAGGGAACAGAGTCCGAATAGCGCCTGTGAACGCTTCAGACCGTCTCATCATCGCCTTTGCCGTCTTCTTGTACAGTCTGATCTTGGCACTGCTCCCCAGTCCGATGAGTGTCGGACTCGTCTCCATCTCGGACTGCAAAAACTTGACCATGCCGCAGTAAGTCAGCATAGTATCTTTGTCGCTCTTGATCAGCTGTGTAAGGTGTTGCTCTGTCGGGGCAAATCGTGTTTCGAGCTTCTCGCGGCACATCTGTGCTGTGTCGAGAAAGACTTTCTCCGTCAAGCCATTGTCGCAGATGAAGCCAAGCACACTCATGCAAGGTCTGAACCTGACATTCTCCAACTTTTCCTTCTTGATGATAGCTTCAAGCTCGACTCCATAGTCCCAGCAGTCTTGGTCGCTGATACCAAGGACGTCTGTCATCAGGTGTTAGCACATAAATCTGCCGTGGATGATGTCGGACTTACCGTTGAACAGGACTCCGTCAGACGCAATGTTGACGACAGCACCAAACTTATAAACATTCTTCACACTCTCGGCCATTGCATTCAATCGGCGAAGGGCAAGTTCTTCTCCGAGGTCGGGAAGATGGCCCAGGACTTTATTCTCGCGATTCAGCTGAAGCCCTGTTAGCCAAACATATACCACGGACTGGATGGGTCGAACTCACGCTCTTGCAAGGAAATGCTGGCATCGTGAGCTGGACCGGGGTGGACCTCGAAATATGGTGATAGACATGGGGCAAAAATCGAAGCTTTCCACTCCATGGGACGGGACCGGCGGGTGCAGTGGTGTCTGACAACCCGACATGGGTGCCGTACTTCTCCAGGACATTCAAGACCTCGAATGACAGACGGAAGTATTCTGCCTCGACAGAGAAGTCACCAAGTTGCTTGGGCGAGGGGATTGGATGAGACGACGGCGTCTCTTCAGATTCTGATTGGGAGTCGTTATCTATCTCCGTTATGATGACCGTATGGACTCCCTTGTCGAGACGCGAGATGCTGTTTGCAGGATCAAACTCATCCGACACGGAAATCGAAATGCCAGCGGTTGCCATCGTGTTGATGTTGGAAGTGATGCTGGAGGTGATGTTAGAGGTCAAAGGTATTGTAAAAAGGTGAGTTTGTCGTTGTCCGGCGTAAAAGCAAAGCTTCACCTCTGCTATTTGAATACTGATACATCTAGCGGTCCTTTCGGAGCTGAGCTGTATGGGCGTACGAGAACAAGACTCGCTGCAACTTCCTCACCAACCAATCTGATGCGTTGCTAGCAAAACGCTCTCTCGGCTCCTCCGCTTCGCCTCGTCATACTCTCTTGCTCAGCCTGCGCAAGCCACTGCAGCACAGTTTTGTCCCAATCGGGTAAATGAAATCTCGGGATTCTTACGTTGACTCTGGGGCCATTATTCCCATGACTATGCAGAAGGATCCTGTGCGACTCCACGTAAGTTTGTTCTGGGGCTAGTATATCACGTTGAGATGCAGTCATCTTAGAAGTACCGCAGGTTCAGCTGAAATTGCTTTGTAATACCCAATTGAGTAATTCACACGCCACCTTCCACATATGATGCTGTCACATGCCCGTGAAGTCGACGGTCTTTCTCGAAAGCCAGAATACGAACAATCAGCTATTACACAACAGCCTATCGAGCAATTCAAGATGCCTTCTCGCGAGATTGATCCAAATTCTCCATTTGCAGTATTGCAAAACTTACAACCTGAACTGCCATACCCGAATGCTTCGTTATCTTATTGGCACCGTACAACACGGGGATTTCCCAACCTCAGAGCAAACGAAACTGGCCCCCTGCCGACTACCATCCCCTATGCCATCATCGGATCTGGTCTCTCGGGCGCGTTGACAGCGTTCGAACTCATCCAATCGGGCATCAACCCCGATGAAATCCTGATCTTGGAAGCGAGAGAAGCTGTCTCTGGCTCGAGTGGCCGCAATGCAGGCCATGTTCGTCCTGACGCTTGTAGTGGATTCGGCGATTATGCTGCTATCCACGGACCAGGAGAGGCTCTCAATATCGTCAACAACGAGAAGATCGTTCTGGATTCGGTTCGACAATTCGTGCAAAAGCACAACATCGACTGCGATTTCCAGCCCAAGCAGACTTTCGATGTTTGCCTTACCCAGGACATCGCACAGGACGAGCTGAACAATGTCGAACAGTACGCCAATGCCGGAGGTAGCTTGAAACACATCAAGCTGCATGAAGGCGATGCTGCGAGAACGCGGACTGGTGTGCGCGATGCACTAACTGCATGGGAATGGCCGGCGGCCTCGGTCCACCCTGTGAAACTCGCGCAGTGGCTGCTCACCGACTCCATCGAGAAAGGCTGCAGACTGTTCACCCACTGCCCTGTCGGCCAAGTCAGTCAGGGAGAAAACGGAAAATGGAACCTCCACACGGATCGAGGAGTCGTGGCTGCAGACAAAGTCATACATTGCACAAACGCATATGCCGGCGCTTTACTTCCTCAGCTGACAGCAATGCTCCTCACCCCGATCAAAGTGCAGATGCACTCACTGACGCCGACCAAAGCTCTTTCAGGCAGTCGTGTGCTGAAGACTTCAATGGCCCTCAGGTACGAAAAGCACCGTTATTACGCTTTGACGCAGATGGCGAAAGATGGCATGATCATTTTTGGTGTTGCAAAACCGAGCGGATTTACGTTTGATGAAACGTCTTTCACCGATGAGCTGGTGATGGAAGGTCTGGAGAACTTTGATTCGTTGTTCCCGGAAGCAAATTCCCAGAAGAAGAGGCACGGAGAAGGCTTGGACCATGCTTGGTCGGGTCTGATTGCCATGACTCCTGACAAGGTGCCCTATATTGGCGAGATCGATGGTCTCGAGGGACAGTTCATTTGTGCCGGCTTCAACGGACATGGTATGGCTCGCATCTTCAGCTGCGTGCCTGGTTTAGTCAAGCTGGTGATGGGCGGATCGTGGCAGGACACGAAGCTTCCTGAATCCTTTCAGTACAGTCATGGACGACTGGATAAGGCTCTTGCAGGCGTTGGACTTTAGTCTAGTCTTGGTCTAGTTAGAACAGAACTCCGGTGAATGACACTGCATACAGCCCTAAAGTCGTCCTGCACTGTGAAGCGATGTAACGACACTGCATTTAAATCTCGTTGGCCGGTGACATCCTTCGGGTGTACTCGGCGTTCGTGCACGCGAATTCGAGCGATTTTGGTATCCGGTGCGTATGCGTACTATGATTGGATGCTGAAATATTTCTAGATAGCTGATTGGCACCTCAGGATGCCCAGAGACCCTCTCGACCGGTCAAGGAAATAGTCAAAGGTATGTTGCTTCTTTCAATTTTGACACTGCATCAGTCCTTTCGCATACGGCCTTGTGGGTGGTATTACTGGTGTGATCAGAATAGATCAAAAGGTCTCGATATGACGCTAACTTAATCGGGTGGATGCTTCCTCCATTGAGCGAGTGGATTGTAACACTTTCAGCGCCTGGGTGTGGGGAGGAAGTATTGCAATCAACAATTTACTCGCTTAGATAAACGTAGGTTACAAGGTCAGCTCGAGCGACAGGACTAATCGGAACAAGGGTGTGGGCTGCATCGCGTTGCCGCTCGTAAAGTCGGAATAAATATCCGACCACTTTGTGATACGGCTAGACTGAATTACAACGTGGGCGTGGGAGAGAAGTTTCTCACATAATAATCTCGTGAGTGGCGCATGTACCACGTTATGGCACGTTATACATGTAGTCATTGCGTAATTCTGCGCCACAATCTACCGGCACCGGACTAGTCTGCCGTACGGGGACTAGCGACATCCACAAAAATTGGGTCCTGCTCCTCAGCCTTAGCCGCCACAATCACTGGATCTCCCGTCCATACTGGTATCAAGTTATGTCTTTCCATCAGGTTGGTGGCTTTTCATTCGTTGCATCTACGACGAATGACAACGGCCAGCGCCCGGACAGCGAACGAAGTGGGCGGTCCGCGCTATGCTGAGCCATTCCAAAATAGACCACCAACACTCCAACATTTTTCGGCTATCCACTCTTTATTTCATGGAACTCGCCTGAGGATGAATCCTCTTCAGCTTTACTGTCTTTGTCGACATTCTGACCGTTGGGCGGGCGGTGGCGAAGCCGCCACCTCAGCTAAGGCTTGGAATAGCCATTCTCAGTCCCATGCCGTCAATTGGAATAACGCGGCATCGTGGAGTTGGAGCATGCTTCCTCTCTCAAATGGTCGAGTCCAGGCCTTCCACTCCAGCTTCTATCGAGGGCTATAACACGATCGTTTCCGCCGCAAGAATGAGTACTATCATCACCTCGAACTCAGATCCTCAAACGCCAACATGAACTCTCTGCTCAGCGCCGCCGGGCTGGTCTTGACCCTTGCTTCCATCTCACAAGCAGCACCTTTCGAATACAAAAAGAACCTGTTACCTCGAAACAGTGTTGAAGCAAGTCCTGGGGCAGCGACCTACGACTACGTTGTTGTTGGGGGTGGTACCGCTGGTCTGGCCATGGCCGCAAGACTCTCAGAGAAGGGCTCGAGAAGTGTGGCAGTCATTGAAGCTGGCACGTACTACGAGAGCTTCGGTAATACGAGTGAGATCCCGCTCTTCGACACGCTATGGACTGGAAAAGATCCAGAAGACACGAATCCCAATGTGGATTGGGGCTTTGTCACCATCCCGCAGAAGGTCAGTAACCATCATTCTTGGGGCTTGGGACGTGTAGGCCTGACTTTGTATGACAGGGAGTTCTCGATGCAGAGATCCACTACCCTCGCGGTAAATGTCTGGGAGGCAGCAGCGCCCGTAACTACATGGGCTATCTCAGAGCCACGAAAGGCTCGTACCAACAGTGGGCCAACATGGTCGGAGACAACTCGTACACATACGACAATTGGTTGCCCTACTTCAAAAAGAGTGTCGATTTCACCCCTCCGGAAATGAGCAAGCGAGCATTGAACGCCACACCGCAGTATGATTCCGGCAGTCTTGGAAGAGGTGGTCCCCTCTCCATCACCTTCCCCAACTACGCTCAAGCAATCTCCTCGTGGGTCCAGAAGGGCATGCAAGAAGTTGGTATTGCAGTCAGCAACGGCATCACAAGTGGAGTCCTCATGGGCTCTTCCTATGTCATTGCAACCCTCCAGGGCAATCAGAAGCGCGAGTCGTCCTCGACTGCGTTCTTGACTCCTGCAGCAAGTCGTTCCAACTTGAAAATCTACACCAACACCATGGCAAAGAAGATTGTCTTCTCTGGCAAGACCGCAAAGGGCGTCCTTGCTGAGACTGGAGGCCAAAAATTTACCTTATCGGCCAAACGCGAAGTCATCCTCGCGGCGGGAGCTTTCCAGTCACCTCAACTGTTGATGGTCTCCGGTGTTGGGCCTGCTGCCACCCTCTCCAAATACAAGATCCCCGTCATCGCGGACCGTCCTGGTGTAGGCCAAAACTTGCAAGATCACATCTTGATGGGGCCCAGCTACCGTGTCAATGTTATCACTGCATCGGCCATGGCGGACCCTGCCTTTGCTGCTCAGGCAGCGAACCTCTTCAACACGCAAGCATCAGGGATCTTGACCAGTCCCGTGGGCGACTTTGGCGGCTGGGAAAAGCTCCCTTCGCACCTGCGCAGCAACCTCTCCTCGACCACCCGATCAGTCCTCAAATCACTCCCGTCAGATTGGCCTGATATTGAGTTCCTCAGTATGGGCGGCTTCTTGGGATACCAAGAGAATGGAGCTCAACCAACAGACGGATACAATTACGCTACTGTCGCTATTGCACTACAGGCTCCTCAGTCACGCGGCTCAGTCAGCATCAGCAGTGCCGACACGAGCGTTGCGCCCGTCATTGATCCCGGATGGTTGACCAGCCCTGTCGATCAAGAAGTCGCTTTGGCTGGTTACAAACGCGTGCGCGAGATTTTCGCTACGAAGGCCATCGCCCCGGCCTTGATTGGCCAGGAATACTTCCCCGGTCCTCAGGTACGTGAATTTGTGTCCTTGATGTCTTTTTTTGCAAATACATGACGGCTAATGCTAATGTTGAACAGGTGTCCTCGGACGCCGACCTGCTCCAACTGATCAAGAAATCCGTCGGCTCCGTCTTCCACGCTTCGTGTACTTGTGCCATGGGTCGAAAAGACGACAAGAACGCCGTCGTCGATTCGGATGCCAATGTCATCGGCGTGAAGGGACTTCGTGTGGTTGACGCAAGTGCTTTCCCTTTCTTGCCTCCGGGACACCCCATGGCTACAGTCTGTGAGTTTGCATCATCTTCCAGGCATTTGAGGGTTCCAAATTACTGACAGGCATAGATGCTTTGGCCGAGAAAATCGCCGCTCAGATCTTGCGCTCGTGATTTTTAATCACCATCAAGCCAACGTTGACAGTTGACAGTGTTTGGCGTTTGTATACTACAAGTGCAAGTTTGAGGAGATGATTGAAACAAGAGATTCTTTTTGGGATGTATATATTGCATTGTATACGGCGTTGAGAATGGAAGAAACATTTTGACTACAATCCTCTTTACAAGTGTTGATATGTTGGTCCCGTACTGGAAAATTGTGCCGCTTTCTCATGTTGCGGTGCTGCTGCACCGGTTCGACCCACGTTTGATCCAATCACAACTTGTTGCCATGATAGCATTTGCCGAAAGTGATACCCAAAAGTCGAGAGTAAAGCTAAGCAGAAGCGTGTCACATATCTTATACATTTATCATCAAGCAGAATCTCGTCCACAGCTCCTGTAAGTCATGTTCATTTGGGAAGATGAACATGTCACGATACTCATTGCAGGTTGGAATGAAGCTGAGATCGTTCGCTTCCATTCTCTGATACATATAATCTCATACGCAAAGAGTCAAAGTATGAAATCGATGCATTCCGCGCTATACTGATGCTAACTTATGACCTCAGGGTCAGGTTTGGCTCTCCTCGGAGTAAAAGCATTATACTCTTGAGAACAATGCAGTGTACACTCACCACAAGTCCACTACAAGCCATGAACACGCTTAGACCCCAGGGCTCTAGTAATCGGGCAATCATGAAGATAAATCGATTGACGGCTTCTCACATCGCGACAGCAGGCGCCATCTTGACCATCTGCAACAGTATGTTAGTATCACGTAAGACGTGTGGAACTCAATTGACATACTCTCAGACCAAGCGAAGCACCGATACCGACAGCAGCAGCGACGTAGACGGGGATGAAACTGTGACAGAGATTCGGATTAGCCATGGGCGAACTATGCATTTGTTGTAGTCAAGATCAGATACTGACACTTTCGCCATCGACTCAACGATGATACTGAGGGTTTGGGCACGTTGCGTGGAGTCCAGGGAAGCCAGAAACTCTCCACTCAGACCGAGTAATGCTGCTTGGAGTTCTGTCCTTGAGTAGTCGACGAGCAGTGATTGTAGGCTTTCGAGGGCGGTGTTCACGAATAGTGTGCCACAGATCGACAAGGCTAGGGAAACACTGAGCAGTTGAGCTAAAGAGATGTCAGCGACTCGATGCATGGAACACTCAGGAGAGAGCATTGGTTGGAGAGGGATACCAATCATGATGAAAGCAATCCCCGATGACACATGTTCAGGTTTTGTGATTGTTTGGATGACGGAAAATCCAGACTGCATTCCACATCCAGATCCTAGGCCGAGCAGGACAGAGTATCCATATATGTGTGCCGTTGATGTGTTGACGTCAATGAGTGCTAGCAAAGAGCATATCAGTATCTTGATCGAGTAATGATCGAGCGAGAGTAAGTGTCACACTTACAGAAGAGAACACCCGCAACTAGCACGAGCAAGCTGCCAACCAAGAACCATGGCATATAGTATCCACCTTTGGACAAGTAACCGCCGTTGACCATGATGATAAAAGTGATTGTGATGATGAGCGGAAGTAAGCGGACACCAGACTGGAGTGGTGAGTCGCCTCTTGTGAATTGGAAGTACGTTGGGATGTAGTAGATTGGGATGAAGCCAGCAGAGTTGAAGGTCGATGTCAAGACAAACAACAGAATCGCTTCTCGATCCCGGAGAAGCGTGGCTGGAAATAGGCGAGATGCTTTGGTGGTGAAAAGTGCCACTCGTTGTTGGAAAAGGAATGCTGCAAGGAGAATCCCAGCGAGGACGAACGGCACAATGGTTGCCGCACTCCTCCAAGCATAGAGGGTGCCTCCAAAGTTGATGCCCATGACCAGGCAGACGAGACACCCGATGCTGAGGATTGTACCAGGCGCATCGATCTGTGCGAATCGGGCGAGTATGGTTCGCGTGGGCTGTGGTTTGTAGCTTGGAATGAGGAAGAGGTAGACTGGACTCAGCAGACCGATCAAGCAGAGGTTGATGTAGAAGCCCCATCGCCATGTTGCGCTCGAATCAGCGAATGCGCCGCCAATGAGAGGACCGATGACATTTCCGATACCGAAGATAAGGCCACTGTAAGGGTCAGAAATCTATGCTGGCGACCAAGAACTTGACATCCTCCAGGACATGGCCGAGACTTACACGAGCCCTAAGTACATAGGTCTTTCCTTGCCGGTCGTGTTGCATGACAACAATGTCATAACGCCCAGGTAGATTCCGATGCCGCCAATGCCAGCGATGACACGGCCGACGATGAAAGCGTCAATGTTCGGCGCTGCGCCGCACACAGCGGAGCCGATCAAGAAGAGAATGATGCAAATGATGTACATCTTCTTTGCATCGAACATGGCATACATGCTGCCGAAAGGGAGAACAAAACAGACACCTCCGATCATGAAACTGCAATCTTGTCAGTCGGTTTCCCGAAGGCGAAAGGACCCAGAACTCACGAGACTGAGAGCCATGGCAACTTGTCTATTCCTCCCATGTCTCTCACAATGACCTGTAACCTTGTGAGCTTGCTGTCTCACAGCTACGATCAAGTCTCTTCACGTACGGGAATGACATCGGCGGTGATGGTGTTGTCCAGAGCATAGAGCAACACGCTCGACAAGATGCTGAGTACGACGAGGAACCACTGTAGCCATATGAGTATGTAGCTCTGATCTTTGGAGTTACGCATATATTACCTTGAGTCCTCTGAGCTTTCGAGTCTCAGGTAGCTCGCTCAGAGATTCTGAAGCGGGGCGCTCGCTCGGTGATTCTGACGCGTGGCTTGCAAGAGATTCAACATCGTGGGCGATGAGATGGGTAGGCTGGGCATCTGTAAGAGACGGCTTTTCTGCTGGAGCCATTGTGGGCGCTTCTGTGATTTGGTAAAGAGACGGCTGCAAAACAAGAGCAGCGTGATGGAAAACCGATGGAAGTGTGGAGGTTTGTACAGATTGAAGACACTTAGGCTCCGAGTCGTCGTTTGTTCACACGAGCATACTTCGGCCGCAGGAGCGCATCAAACGTAAGGTCCTGTTGAGAAGTCGCAGCCTTGTGACAGCGCAGAGCCTCTAAATCCGTGTTTGCACGCGTTTGACAAAGGAGCTTAGCAATCCAGCGGGCTCAGCCGCACAGGTAGCTCAGAGTGCTCACGTACAATGCCACACAATGAGAAGACACCGGTTGGAATGTGAAGTCGGCTGTCCATACCACGCCTTGAGTGTGATTGGCTCCAGTCCACTAGCGAGACATATTGCGAATCCGTTTCCAATAGTCCCTGCATTTCACATCAAAGGGACCCCACGCGGATCTAGACTATTGGCCCCACAGCACCAGCCGTGCGCCGCAGGATTGCGCATGCGTGCGTGCGGAAGGGCTACCCGGTATCCGCAGGGCCATTCTGCTAAACATAGGTACATCACCACATAACGCATACATTTACGTGATTGTGCGCGTGTAGCTTTGTAAGCTCACGTTATGCACAATGCACAACTTGCTCTTGTGCGGACTCCACTGACCGCACGAGCAGAGAAAGTGTGCGACTGACTCGACAGGTTGGCGAAGCTGTCCACGCGTGGCTTGAAGTGCCAGTGGCTGAGTGGGCTGGCCTGCCACTCTCGGGAGCGCCGACTACCTAGCTGTCGGAGAAGGCTCACCGCGCTGTAGTACAACGGCTGTACTGTGCTTGTGCCGACAGCGTGTCCTCAGCTAGCCCAAGGGTCGCACGGCACTTCAGCTACAGTAGCCGCACGGCAAGGCCGTTCAAGGCAGTGTGGTAGACGTTGGTCCGCGCAGCGCTCGCGACGGTGCGCGGCAACTCGTGCCTTACTGTTTTGACGTGGTGATTCTCCGACAAAGACAGGGTCACGATTGCTGTGAGGACTTCACCAGAGTCACTCGCTAACGAAACATCAACTGCGAAATGTTTCGAACTGCACGGCATCTCATCATTCGATCTATTCGTAGATACAGCTAGAGCAACAACATCAAAAATGAGGCAGAGAATGTTTGGGACTTGAATTGAGGAAAAGGGATATCCTGTTTAGTATAGTAATTACAACAATCAACGAATCAACCTTCGCGTCATGATCTCCTCCAGAAAGTCGTCCGTGATACTCGCCCTGTTCTCCTGGAACGACAAGACAACCTGTTGCACTGCAGCTATAAGAGACTCCCTGAGCTCACTCGATCGTACAGTGGCGTGCGCAAAGCCCATTTTGAGTCGTGCCAATTCTTTATCATCCTCCAGAAAAAAGTTCAGATACTCGAACAGCGTTTCAATCTTGAAGCTACCATTGTCGGGGAAGGCAAGCTCAATCTTCTGTCGTACCAATTCGCCATCATCTGCAAGGAAAACCGCGGACACTGGCACCGAAGCCGACATTTTTTCCTCTGGGCCTTGCAGAGACGGCAGAAGGCTGGAGTAGAGGAAAGCAGGCCGTTGGAATCCCAAAGCTTCAGCGTGTTTTCTCACTTCGCTGAAATAGCCGTCGATATCCCAGGAGCAGGCAATCAAACATCCCATTTTTTGCAGCGTCGCTCGGTCTTCCTCCGTAGTCCCGGGTCCAAGAATGCCAGGAAATGACGTCGCGAACGTGCCTGCGCTTTGCGTCGAGCAGCAATGGAACATGCCCACATTGTGCTCGTCCTCGAAACCTAGGGCTTGTTTGATGTCCGAGACTTTGATCATCCGGGCGACGCGGATGATATTCTGATAAAATGCTCCTCCCACGAAATCGAGATTCGAAAACATGAATGTCTTCAGAGGATTGAACGCGAAAGCGAGTATGTCTTTGGCGTTTTCCACGGTGTATCGCTTCACCGTGGCGACGTCCAAGGAAGCGGAATGCAAGAGTTTCATGTCGTCGGTGAGCATCATGATGAGCGGAGCACCGAAGACGTCTTGGAGCCATCTGCTATCCCGTCAGTGCTTGCTAGTATCTCGGAAAGACAAGATGGTCAACAACATACTTTGTGAATTCAAACGGTATGGAGTGTCCAAGATGTAGACTATCACTGCTTGGGCCGCGGCCTGTGAAAAGATAGAATGGTTCTTTGCGTTCGTATTTATCGAGGATGGTCTCCAGGTCCCGGTAGCTGAAGACGATACCCCTACGCAAAAAGCGATGCGGCTGCCGGCCAGTCACATCCGTGAAACGCTGAAGGAGGGCTTTGTCGATGAGACTTGCGTGGGATTTGGTGATAAAGGCATGGACCTCGTTGTTCAGTGGAATGGTCATCTTGACTGGAATGTTCGTGGTGGTTGACGTGTGTAGGTATCTGGAAAAAACGGCACTGCGTCCAAGGTCTCTATCTTATTCCCAATCCCCACGTTAGGGTTATCATCGTCTTTGTACCGGACCTCACGTAAGATCTTGGCGACTGACATGAAGCTTTTGTCAGAACGGCCCGAAGCGCTTCGGGGGACTCCCAAGGTCCACTGCGTCTATATGGACTTCACATCTTGCGACTTTGCGATGCATCTCAGATCCCGGCGTTGTGGTGAAGCATGTGCATATGCAGCACATCCCTTACTTTTACCATTCCGACAAATCGCGATCAGCCTGGCCAGATTGACACTTTGTCACAAAATGTCTATAACTAGATCTTGGCTAGAGCATGAATGTCGGCGGCAGTTCGAAAGGGTCACGATGCACAAGCAAGTCTTCTGATCGTCAATAGAGATGCAGCTTGGTTCACATAGTTGCATTTATATTTGCGCCCCTTACAAACAAAAGCTGCAAAATCGCGTCTTGCCCAGTCGCTGCCGCAATGTGTAGTGGTGTCTGACCTCTGGCATCCTTCACCTCAAGCATAGCACCAGCGCCCAGCAAACTTGCGACGATACCCTCATGGCCTTGAGTCACGGCAATGTGTAACGCTGTCCGCCCATCTTTGTCCTGCACGTCGAGACACGCAGGACGCTTGACCAATTCTTCCACGACACTTTGTTGTGAATTTCCTACGGCGAGGTGCAGGCTGGTGCGGCTCATTGAGTCCTGGGCAAGCGCATTTGAATTCAATCGTAAGAGGAGCTGCACAGTGGACAGTCTGCCGCTCTCGGCTGCAATGTGCAGTGCAGTCTTGCCGTCTTGGGGTACGTCGGGTGTGGCGAGGCTGCTTGGCTGGAGAACACAAATGTTAGTGCCTGCTGATGGAGAAACAGAGGTCTTGGTACGATATCTACCTCTTCAATTGACCTTGGGCAGAACTGTGGGCTAGCATGTTCACCGTTTGCGCCGCCGATGCCGTTCAGACTCAGAGCCACCGGGTATGCTTCGCCCAAGTCCCATGAGCCAAGCGCTGGTATGTCTTGGTCTGCATTGTAGGAAGTGTCTACAATTGTTGGTGGTGTTTGGAGCCCGGTCCGACTAATGGTCATGGCGTTGTCGCGGCTTTCGAAGTAGGAGACGGACTTTGTGCTCTCGATGTGACCTCCAAGCATCGGCGCGCCAAATGGTGGTATCGACAATCGATTGGAGACAGCCTGTTTGTTCGGTTCATCCTGATCCGTCCCTGGTGATGCGCCAACGACGAGATTCATCTTTGCCCCGGTCATAGTATCTCTAAATGTTTCCAACTCTTCCATTCGAGATTTTAGTCGCTTGCCTGTATTGAATTCCGTGTCAGTGACTTCTGGCCAATATCCTCGTGGCTTGCAACTTACGGTAGGCTCTTTGCGCAACGCGATTCTGCAGTTTCTTCCGACTTGCGGCGTCCTCTACCAAGGTGATATCTGTACGACATCTCTTTTCCATCTGGTGGCTGTCGCCAGCATCGCCAATGTAAGCGTCGAGATCATCGAGAGTACAAACCGGAATGGTAGAAAAGGACATTATGAGCTCGGTTACGGTCCTTGTCAGAGCCGGAACATTCGCTCAAAGCCTTTTGGCTTGATGGCGACAGAGCAAGTTACAGCCTCAGCTGCGCAGCCTTTTGGAGTGTCTCAGCCTGATGGCGGCAGAGCAGACTGCAGCCTCAGCTGAGCCACTACCGGCAGGATCAGTTGAACAGGAACATGGTTACATGGTGGCAGAAGCCTATAAGTCCAACGGAGCTGACTAGTCGGCAGCCGAGGCTTTGCATACGAGAAGGAAGCAAGAAGGATGAATTTTGGTAGCTGCCTGTGCCGACACGGCCCTCCACTCGTAGCTAGAAACAAAAAAGACAATTAATATGGAAGATTGTTGGTAGCCACTAATTTCTGCATTGGGAAAGCCAGACCAAGGGAACGTGTCGCCTACAAGCGAAGCGGCTTGCGCTGGGCGGCAGAGAGCGTCCGCCACCGGGTGCTGGAGGGCGCGGGCCGTGGAGCCAGTGCCAACCTGGAGGCTGCTACTAGGGCTTCAGCTTAAGGCTCAAGCTGATCTAGGTAGGCTGTTTGGCGTTTCGTACAAGCCGAAGAAATAGGTGGACGTCTAGTCTACCGCTTCTTCTCGTTATAGGGGTCGGTAAGAGTACGCTTTAGTTAACTGGGGACAGTCGTACAAGGCAGCTCATGGGCACGTGATATTTCGGTACGCGTCGACATTTCCTTCACCGGTGAGGTCCTTCCCGTGCCAATCAGACTACGCAGCAACTATAAATGTCGATTAATGCCTGAACTTCTGGGTGGATTCCCAAATTTCAGGCATAAATCGCTTGCACGACCAACGTTTCATCCTGAAGGACCTCACCGGTGAAGGAGATCGGCTTGTACGACATGCCTACGCAAGCATAGCGTGATATCGGCGCGTCCGCTTCCAATTGTCGCTAATTTTGGGCGAGAGCAGCGTGCCACTGTGACACGAAATTGTGCCACGAAGACAGAGGCAGGGTTAGAGGACGCGCGCCTTGTCGCAGATGCGCCGGTGAGGCACAGCTCGTTCGTCACACCAAATCACCTAGCATACATACGGGCATACCTAGCGTGCATACAGTACGGACGTGGAGAGCGAGTAAATTGCTCATTCATTTAGTCAATGGCGCACAAGAGGTTTGGGCAGCTGGGTGGCTGTACTACAGTGAGGCTGAACGATTCGAGACCCTTTGCGCCCACGGGAAGGATTCAGCTCCTTGCGCGTTCCTGGCGTTCCTGGCGTCCTTAAACCTTGCAGATTACAAGTCGACATTGGCTGGAACGGCCCGCCTTCGTTTACCCGTGGACCGCTCGTGCGCCCTGCCTGCGGGATGTGGGCAAACTCGCTGCCGCCTCAACACATTCCTTTGTCGTTAACGTAGTGCATCCTTCGGTTTTGACTACGTTAACCCCGAAGGTTTTGTCAAGTTGGAAGCGACTTCACAATGGTCGCTGGCTGCATGCGGTTAGGCGCTTCACGTCAGGATTGATGCCCCTCTCGTAATGCGGCGGCGGGGTCAACCTGGGAAGCGCTTGCTGTCCCAAGATAAAATAGTCTCCTGCCGGCACCGAATAAGCAGGAAACACAACATCAGCCCTCGTTTCTTCATCCCTTGCTTCCCCTTCGCAACAGATCAGACTCTCACTCACCATCACTCACACCGCCATCACCCACAATAACATCACCACAACACCATCACCCACAGCACCATCACCGCCACCAAACCACCATGCCTCACTCCAGCTCTCCCTACCAGCCTTACGCCGAAAGATACGTCGATGGGCCTGCAGCTGGCCCAACGGCCGCAGACATTGTGAAAGATCTTGGCCTCGAGGGCAAGCTGCAAGACAAGGTCATCTTGATCACTGGAGCATCGGCCGGTCTCGGTCACGAGACTGCTCGCGTCCTTCACACCACCGGCGCAAAGCTCTACCTCACAGGCCGTGACCTCGCCAAAGGCCAGGCTGTGGCGGATGCACTCGTCGCAAGCAACCCCAGCGGTCAGAAGCCCGTCTTGATCGGCTTGGAGTTGGACAACCTCGAGAGCGTCAGGAAAGCAGCCAAGGAGTTCCTCGATCAGGAGAAGCGTCTTGATATCCTCGTGTTGAACGCTGGTATCATGGCGGTCCCCGAGGGTCGCACCGTCGATGGTTTCGAGACTCAGCTTGGCACCAACTACTTCGGCCACTTCCTGCTCTTCCACCTGATCAAGTCCACCTTGCTTGCCACCGGTACTCCCGAGTCTCCCAGCCGTGTCATCACCCTCTCCAGCGCAGGTCACAAGGCGGGAGGCGTCTTCTTCGACGATCTGGATTTGAAGAAGCAAGGCTACAACCCCATGGTCGCCTACGCCCAAAGCAAGACGGCCACCATCCACTTGGCGAACTCCATCGATCGTCACTACAGCGCATCAGGAATCCGTGCTGTCTCCGTGCACCCAGGCATGATCTTCGAGACCTCACTCGGCCGCCACATGTCGCAAGAAGAGCTTGCTGGCTTCGCTCCCATGGCACCTTTCGCGAGACCTCTTGCGCAGGGCGCCGCGACCACTGTCTGGGCAGCGCTCGAACCCCACTTCAACAAGGAAGGTGGAGTGTACCTCGCCGATGCTGGTGTTTCAAGCGCCGCTACCGCAGACGAGCACTTTGCTGGACCTGGATACGCTCCTCACGCCTTTGATGAGGCAGCCGAGGAGAAGTTGTGGAAGCTCAGCTTTGGTGCCGTCGGTTTGTCAGAGGATGGTAACTAGATGCTCTCTTCCAATGTTCTTGTCCCAGGGTTCGCAAGAAGGAAGCTCACACTGCTAGCTGTCATTTGTCGGAGGGTTCAGGGTGGTGTCTGCTGCCTACCGCCATGGCCTTTACTCACATGAGCTACCACAGACTGCATCAGCGCTCTACCCTGAGCACTCATCTGAAGGTTTTTCCTTTTCGAAATCATACTGTATGCAAGCTAGCTAGCTTATGACAGAGCCTGGCCATGCCCAGGCTATCTCTACTTCATCATTCTCTGTGCTCTCGCTTTACTGCTGGTCTTTGCAATCCCGCTCGCTGTCCTGACTCAATCGACTTTCGGGGGCTGCCGCCCTCCTACTGTCCTTGCTGTTGTGACCGCTGCCCCTAATCCTCCCCTGAACAAGACGCTTCCTCTCTGCGTTTATTGATTTCACTCCACTCATCCTTCTCCTTCTACCTCTCCTCGATCTAGCATGGCCATCTCCCGCTCCTCGCTCCTCTTCGTGTCTTCCACTTCCCGTCGCTTGCCCACGCTCGTAGTCTCGATGAACGCCGGCACTGCCTCGATGCCTCCAGCACCAAAGACTCGTCTTACATCGCTTGCGTCTCTCTGTGTGCTGTCACTTCGACAACTTTGTCCTGCGCAGCTCTCGCAGTATCGTGTTTTTCTCGCGTCGCCACTCTTTGCAGTGCAGCATGAGATTTGCGACCGTCTGCTTGCTGTTACTTACGCACCACTAGCATCGAGCGCTGCCAACTTGCTTGATTCAGAGTAGGTGCTCGCCTGTCACTCCGTGGCCCGTTTGAAGCTGCAGGTAGCGTGCCACTACCGACTTCTTGCCGTAGCCGATGTGCTTGCTCATCTAAAGCCGTCTGTGCTACTTTTCTTTGACCTACTGCCATGCGTACGCTAGCGACGTCGATCGCATGTCTCGAGTTTAGGGTTAGGGGTTCATTAACTTAGTTATCTATAGGCTAGTCTACCTTTACACCTAAGACTGGCAACACGCTGCTAAACAAGGCGCAGGAGATAACCATCTCTCCTAGCCCGAAGAAATCTTCCGACCCCTAGTCCGCTTATCACGACAAGCGAGCTATTAGCATTGATACTAGACGCGCGAAAATGGACACTACTGACTTCTAGACAATCAAGGATAAACTCCAACATAGTATTAATAAAGCTGTAGTTACAAAAGGACTTAAGATCTAATTCCTCTATCTAGGACTAGGACTACGTATTGAAGTAGTTTTCGAGAATAAGGTATAAGTAGAAAAAGCTAGGAAACACATATAATAGGCTATAGGATAATACCTAGAAGTAAGAGTTTAAGGCGAAAAATGGTACCTAGTCAAGTATAATATAGTCGCAAAACAGGCAGTACTAGATAGGTGTTAGGATCTTGCGAGCCTAAGTGACTACCGTCACGTGAGTGTAAAGTCAGGTGACTAAGAGGTCGGGTTTGTACTCAGTAGAGAGGGCACGTAGCAGTGATGAAGTAATGAAGCAGAGGTTTGGTATTGTTGTATACTAAGCAGTCACTATGAACAATGAGTTGAACATAAGAACACAGTAGTAATCTTGTCTTCCTATATACTAAGGAGATTCGTACTGTAGATACAGTGATCAGTGTGATCAGTATGATCAGTTCGCTAAGCGTACTGATCAAGCTGATCAGTGTCACGTGACTTGTGCCTCGCTCAGTGAGGTCAAGACCTTGATTCCACTAAGCAGTCTGCAGCTTACGCGCACGCGCGTACCCCTAAGACTTGCCTAGCACGGGATTGTAACACCATCCCCCTTCTAGCCTAGCTCAGTCCCTTAAGCTTATCATATGATCCGTAGGTTCCCTAGCTTTCTTTTGTCATAGCTTTCTAAGATGCCTAGACAGTCGCAACCATCCAGCACTATCTGTCGACACCGTTTATACGAATTCATCGAATCCGCCAGCAAAGTTATGGTTAAGAAATGTT
>Ga0265797_10002769_pt1 | contig 28952 bp, 28 predicted proteins | sample P2T30metagenome_FD_192433 | JGI IMG/M metagenome (GOLD analysis project Ga0265797, IMG submission 192433) | Plant litter microbial communities from East Loma Ridge, Irvine, California - P2 T30 | ecosystem: Environmental > Terrestrial > Plant litter > Unclassified | place: USA: California...
CACGCGAGCGGAGCGCCGACAATCGTCCGCCGGACTATGTCGAACCTGTCGCGCCCGGCGTGGCATCGGTCACGCAGCTGATTGCCAAGCTGTCCGAATACCTCACGCCCGCCGAACTCAAGAAGGTCAAGGAAGCCTACCGCTTCTCTGACGAGATGCACCTGGGCCAGGTCCGCAAGTCGGGCGAACCCTATATCTCCCATCCGATCGCCGTCGCCGAAATCTGTGCCGAGTGGAAGCTCGATGCGCAAGCCATCATGGCCGCGCTGCTGCACGACGTGATCGAAGACCAGGACGTCAAGAAGGACGAGCTGATCGAGCGCTTCGGCGCCCAGGTCGCCAACCTGGTCGACGGCCTGTCCAAGCTCGAGAAGATCGAATTCCAGAGCCAGCTCGAAGCACAGGCCGAAAACTTCCGCAAGATGCTGCTGGCGATGGCATCCGACGTGCGTGTGATCCTGATCAAGCTGGCCGACCGCCTGCACAATATGCGCACCCTCGGTGTCATGGTGCCGGCCAAGAAGCGCCGCATCGCCGGCGAGACGATGGAAGTGTATGTGCCGATCGCCCACCGCCTCGGCCTGAACAATATCTACCGCGAGCTGCAAGACCTGTCGTTCTCGCACCTGTATCCGCTGCGCTACCAGACCTTGTCGAAGGCGATCAAGGCCGCGCGCGGCAACCGCCGCGAAGTGGTCAAGAAGATCCTCGAATCGGTCAAGGCCCAGCTGTCCTCGAGCGGGCTGCAGTTTGAAGTCGACGGCCGCGAAAAGACGCTGTACGGCATCTATAAAAAGATGCGCAACAAGCACCTGTCGTTCTCGCAGGTGCTCGATGTGTATGGTTTCCGCGTCGTCGTCGACAGCGTGCCCAATTGTTATGTGGCGCTCGGCACCCTGCACGCCCTGTACAAGCCGATGCCGGGCAAGTTCAAGGACTACATCGCGATCGGCAAGATCAACGGCTACCAGTCGCTGCACACCACCCTGATCGGCCCCTACGGCACCCCGGTCGAATTCCAGATCCGCACGCAAGAGATGCACCGTACCGCCGAGAGCGGCGTGGCGGCGCACTGGCTATACAAGACCGGCGACTCGAACATCTCCGACCTGCAGCACCGCACCCATGCCTGGCTGCAGTCGCTGCTCGACATCCAGCAGCAAACCGGCGACTCGGCCGAGTTCCTCGAACACGTCAAGGTCGACCTGTTCCCGGATTCGGTCTATGTGTTCACGCCCAAGTCGAAGATCATCGCCCTGCCGCGCGGCGCCACGGCGCTCGACTTCGCCTACTCGATCCATACCGGCATTGGCGACCACACGGTCGGCGTCAAGATCAACAACGACCCGCAGCCGCTGCGCACCGAATTGCACAACGGCGACATCGTCGAGATCATTACCGATCCGGACTCGCGCCCGAGCCCGACCTGGCTCACGTTTGTCCGCACCGGCAAGGCGCGCTCGGCGATCCGCCACCACCTGCGCGCGGTCGACGTCAACGAATCGGTCGAACTGGGCCAGGAACTTCTCACCCAGGCGCTGGCGGTGCGCAATATCAAGCCCGAGTTGTCTGACGCCGTCATCGAACGCCTGCTGGCCGAGACCTCGGCCAACTCGATGGACGAGATGTATGCCGACGTCGGCATCGGCAAGCGCATGCCGGCGCTGGTGGCGCGCCATATCTTCGGCCTGATGGAGGGCGACCCTGACCTGCTGCCGTCGAACAAGCCGATACCGAGCAGCGAGATCGCGCCGGTCACGATCTATGGCAGCGAAGGCGTGGCGGTGCAACTCGCGCCGTGCTGCCTTCCGATCCCGGGCGACCAGATCACCGGCCAGTTGCGACGCGACCAGGCGCTGGTGGTGCATACCTGCGACTGCCTGCCGGGCCAGCGCATCCGCGCCAAGGAACCGGATCGCTGGATCGCCGTGCAATGGGGCGACGACCTCAATCGCCGCTTCGATTGCCGGATTCGCCTGCTGATCAATAACGAAAAAGGCATTCTTGCCCGCGTGGCCGCCGAGATCGGCGAGTCGGATGCCAACATCACCTATGTCGGCATGGACGAGGATGATGAACACAGCATGACGCAGTTGCGTTTCACGATCCAGATCAAGGATCGGGTGCATCTGGCGCAGTTGATTCGTAACCTGCGCCGCGTAGCAGGCGTGAACCGGGTCGAGCGCGAACGCGCGTAATTGTTGGCCACTATCCTGCGCACGTCGTTCCCGCGAAGGCGCACTTGCTTCCGGAATATTTATACGCAAAGTATGCACGTCGTTCCCGCGAAGGCGGGAACCCAAGTGAAATTACAGAATGTTCATGCTCTTGAGTAGCCCGAACGGTTATCGAAGGTCGATTTTTAAGTCGCGGGCCGATCGAACTTGGGTTCCCGCCTGCGCGGGAACGACGCGTTTTCCTTATGAAGCGGCCTCTTTCAAGCGCCCGAAATTATCCGGACGCCAGTGCGCGAAGGCGGGGAACCCAAGTCTGCTTGAACAGTTGCTACGCTTGACTTCTAGATGATGCGACGAGCTTAGGTTCCCGCCTTCGCGGTAACGACGTGCTTAGGAAGGGGTCGTCATCAGGCGGATTTGTCGATACTCAGCGCAAGGATGCTGTCGAACGCCGCGCACGCCCCCGCGCATGCATCCGCAATCTCGTCGGGCGATTTCACGTGTTCTTTCAACGCCAGCATGAAGGCGCGCCAGCGCGGACCCGGGCCTTCGTCCGCCCCACGCAGATAACGCAGCGGATGCGGCGCCAGTCGCTCGGCCAGCCTCCCATACAACACCTTGCCGCCAAGTTGCGAGCCTTCGATCACATACGCCACGCCCCAACGATAGGCAGCGCTGGCATCGTGCGGCCAGGAATCGGACGTGGCTGAAGCACCTACCGCCGGCATGCCCGGCTCATCGAGATCGGCCGAGATCAGCGCCAGCCGCTCGACCGCTGGCAATACCGTCTGCGGGCCGTCGTCGAACCCAGCCAGCCAGGCCTGCAGCGGCGCCAGCCAGTCGCGCACCAGCGTCAGGTGCTGGGCATAGTCATGCAAATCCGGAGCAGGCCCTGACAACGGCAATCCGCTGTCGAGCCGCTCGTGGCGTTCGGAAGTGGCGACGCGCAGCGCAGCCAGGGCGTCCACATCGGACGCCAATTCGTGAGGTCGGTTCATGCCCCATCTTAGCAGCGAACCAAAAACTCAGTCGGCAATGGGTTCGGGATAGTCGACCGAGATGATTTCGAGCTCGTCCATGCCAAGTGGGGTCTGCAGCGGCACCACATCGCCCTCGCGGCACTTGGTGAGCGCCCGCGCCACCGGCGACACCCAACTGATCTTGCCCTTGAGCGGATCGAGTTCGTCGATGCCGACAATGGTGACCGTATGCTCCTCGCCGGCCTTGTTGATATAGCCCACCGTGGCCCCGAAGAACACCTGGTCGTTGCCATAATGAACAGTCGGATCGACCACGTAGGCCGAATCCATGCGTTTGGTCAGAAAGCGGATGCGGCGGTCGATCTCGCGCAGGCGGCGTTTGCCGTAGATATAGTCGCCGTTTTCGGAGCGGTCGCCGTTGGACGCCGCCCAGTGCACGATGCGCACGACTTCGGGCCGATCGACGTCGATCAGTTGCAGCAGTTCGTCCTTGATGCGCTGGTAACCGGCCGGGGTGATGTAGTTCTTGGCGCCGGCGGGAATCGCCTGCGCCAGGGCCAACGCCTCGTCGTCGTCGCCGTCGTTATCTGACTCTTTTACAAATGCCTTATTCATGACCTTATTGTAACGAGACTTGGCGCTGCCTGCGCCGTGTTTCACGTATCATGGGGTCAATCAGACGCAGTGCACGCACACAAGAAGCAACCAGACAAAAACGATGAGCCTGCCCTCCGCTTTCCATGCCGAGCATCCGCCCACGGCCGGCGCCACCTCGGGCCTGGTCTACCAGTTCGTCCTGCACCGCGACGGCCGCACCGGCTTTGCCTGCCTGAACGAAGGCTGCAGCGCCCTGCTCGGCCTGGCCCCCGAAGAACTGCAACACGATCCCGCCCTGTTCGAAGCCCTGATCCTGCCAGAAGACCGGCGCGCCTACCACGAGGCGATGCAGATGTCGGCCGCGGCGCTGGCGGCCTGGAACTGGGAAGGACGGATCCGCATCCCGGCCTGGAACGACGTCAAGTGGATCAACCTGCGCGCCACCCCGCACGCCATCGACGGCGGCGCTGTGCAGTGGGACGGCATCATGACCAATATCACAGCCAGCAAGCACGAACAGCAAGAATCACACCGTTCGCGCGAGCGCCTGGCCGAACTGACCGCCCACATCGAGCAGGCCAAGGAAGACGAGCGCACCCGCATCGCGCGCGAGATCCACGACGACCTGGGCGGCAACCTCACCGCGATCAAGATGGCGCTGGCGATGCTGTCGGCGCGCCTGCCGCCAGACCAGCCGGCCCTGCTCGAGAAGGCCAATTATGTCGACGACCTGGTCGACCGCACCATCGAGGCGGTGCACCGCATCTCGCTCGACCTGCGCCCCACCATGCTCGACCTGGGCATCGTGGCCGCGCTCGAATGGCAGGCGCGCGAGTTCGAGAAGCAGATGGGGATCGCGGTCGTCATGCGCTGCCCCGACAAAGACCTGGAGCTTGAGCCCGACCATGCGAGCGCCTTGTTCCGTATCTTCCAGGAAGCGCTCACGAATATCGCCAAGCACGCCGGCGCGACCCGGGTCACGGTAGCCCTGCGGCGCCAGCGCAACCTGCTCACCCTGTCGATCTGCGACAACGGCCGCGGCATTGCGGCCGCCGATCGTCTCAAGCCGCAATCGTTCGGCCTGCGCGGCATGAGCGAGCGCGCCAGCGCGCTCGGCGGTACGCTGGCCTTGTCGGCAGCGCCCGGAGGTGGCACGATGGTGACCATCAAGACCAGGCTGGCCCCACCCGCGCCTGCACCGCGTGCAGCCATGGGTAACGCTGCACAAGAATAAGAATGACCGAAAAAGTAACCATCCGTGTTTTCATCGCCGATGACCATGCCATCGTGCGCGAAGGACTCAAGCAGATCCTGGCCGAGCAGCGCGACATCAATATCGCGGGCGAGGCCGAGAATGGCGTCGACGCCGCCCGGCTGGTGGCCAAGTCGAAGGCCAATGTGATGCTGCTCGATATCTCGCTGCCCGACCGCAACGGCATCGACGTGCTCAAGCAGATCAAAAAGGACAAACCCGAGCTTGCCGTGCTGATGCTGTCGATGCACCGCGAAGACCAGTACGCGATCCGCGCGCTCAAGGCCGGCGCGTCCGGCTACCTGACCAAGCAGAGTGCGCCGCGCGAGCTGGTGACGGCAATCCGCCAGGTGGCGGGCGGCCAGAAGTACGTCAGCGCCGCGCTGGCCCAGACCCTGGCCAGCTCGATCGGCGAAGACCACGAGGCGGCGGTGCACGAGGGCCTGTCCGACCGCGAATACCAGACCCTGACCATGATTGCCTCGGGCATGACGGTCACCGAGATCGCACGCGAGCTGTCGCTGTCGGTCAAGACCGTCAGCGAATACCGCGCGCGCCTGTTAGTCAAGATGAAACTCAAGTCAAGCGCCGAGTTGACGACCTATGCGATCCGTAACGGATTGGTCGACTGATTTGACATTCCGTTGCGCGCCGGAGGCAACCAATGTGTTCAAAAGGGTTGTTACTGTTTTTTAATTGATATACGGCAAAAAAGCTGATTATCATGTCGCCAATCCCGCGAAACCTGCACTGCGCAGCAACTCCATGTCCATCTCGTCCACTCCTGTCGCGCCGCCCATGAACCAGGCTCCGAATCCTGCCATGAATCCTGCCGACATCGCGCGCGAAGCCTTCCGTCGTCTCGCCACCCGCCGCATCGCGCCGACGCCGGACGCCTACCGCGCCATCTATGACGAGATCGCCGGCATTCCTCCGGCGCCACCGGCCCCGGCGGCCGATGCCGGCGCGCTCGAGGTACTCAATGGCTTCGCGCGGCGCCTGGCCGAGACGCCGGGCGAGCTGTCCGAATACGGGCGGCGCATGGCGCGCGCCGGCAAGACCGGCGACTGGAGCGGCTATACCCAGGCCTTGGGCCAGATGGCCGACCGCCACCTGCGCCGCAATACCCCGGTACTGGCGCTGGGCGACGAGGAACCCGATACCGTCCTGCTGCGTGAGATGCTGGCGCGCACCCTGTCCTTCGCCTGCGCCTCGCTGCTGAGCGGCGACAATGAGCTGGTGGCCGAGGCCGAGGCGCTCGGCGCGGCGGTCAAGACCGCGGTTGGCGAAGCCGAATTGCAGGATATCGCGGCGCGCCTCAAGCAGCTGTGCTACCAGATCGAATTGCGCAAGGGCGACGGCGCCGAGCAGCAGGAACTGCTGCTGCGTCTGTTCCGTCTGCTGCTCGACAATATCGAAGGCCTGCTCGACGACGACAACTATATGCGCGGCCAGGTGCTGGTCGTGCAGGAGCTGATCAAGGGCCCGCTCGACACCCGGGCGCTCGAAGACGCCACCCGCGGCCTGAGGGACGTGATCATCAAGCAGGGCCACCTCAAGCACGGCATCGACGACGTGCGCTCGAGCATGAAGAACATGATGATGACCTTCGTCGACCGCCTCGGCTCGGCCGCCGCCTCGACCGGCGACTACCACGCCAAGCTGGGCGGCTTCTCCGAGCGCATCGGCAAGGCCACCGACGTCAACGAGATCAACACCGTGCTCGACGAAGTGCTGCGCGAGATGCGCAATGCCCAGGACGAAGCGCTGGCCTCGCGCGACCGCATGGTCGGCGCCCACCGCGAGGTGCAGGAAGCCGAGCAGCGCATCCGCGAACTCGAAGCCGAGCTGCAGCATATGAGCGAGCTGGTGCGAGAAGATCAACTCACGGGCAGCCTCAACCGGCGCGGCCTGGACGATGTGTTCGAACGCGAGAGCGCGCGCGCCGACCGCCGCAAGACACCGCTGTGCGTGGCCATGCTCGACCTCGACAACTTCAAGCGCCTGAACGATACCTACGGGCATATGGCGGGCGACGCCGCGCTCAAGCATCTGGTCAAGGTGGTGCGCGAGACCTTGCGCTCGATGGACGTGATCGCGCGCTTCGGCGGCGAGGAGTTCCTGATCATCCTGCCTGAGACCACGGTCGAGGCGGCAGCGGCGGCCATGGTGCGCGTGCAAAGAGAATTGACCAGGCATTTCTTCTTGCACGAAAACGAGAAGATGCTGATCACCTTCTCGTGCGGGGTGGCGCTGCGCGTTCCCAACGAGGAGCAGGCGTCATTGATGGCGCGCGCCGACAAGGCCATGTACCAGGCCAAGAATAGCGGCAAGAACCGGGTGGTGGTCGCCGACTGACCGGCCGCGGCGCCGCCGCGGCCGCGGCCGGTCTTGGCTGTCAGCCCCCTGCCGCCAGGCGGCGGTAGGCTTCGGCACGTGGGATATTGCCGAGGCCCTCGTACAGCACGGCCAGGTTATGCGCCGCCAGGTGCGAGCCGCGGCCATGGACCGAACCGTCGAGCTGGGGCTGGTCGCCGATTTCCAGGCAGCGCTGGAAACTCGCCTCGACCATCGGCAGCAGTTCATCGGCGGCTTCCGGGTTGAGCGTGGTCCAGTCGAGCAGCAGGTCGCCCAGGGCGAAATAATAATCGGGCGATTGCTGCCAATTCGGCATCTCGGCATCGGCCAGCGCGATCCCTTCCTGGTGCAGCTGCGCCTTTTTCATGGTGTAGATCGCGCGCACGACCAGGTCGTGCCTGAATGCGGCGTCGTGGTCGGACAGCGCCAGCGCCTGGCGATAGGACGGCACGGCGCCGGCGAAATCGCCACCGGTCTCGTGATTCTTGCCCAGCTGGTACAACAGATAGGGATCTTCGGGATGTTCCTCGAGCGCGCGCAGCAGCAGCGCCTCGTTGCGGCCGTGCTTGCGCGCCAGCACCGCCTGGCGATAGCCATCGTGGTGCACGGCCAGCGCCAGGCGCTGGCGCGGCAGCGTCGATTGCGGCTGTTCATGGATGCGGCCCGCATAGCGCACGTCACGCGGCAGCAGGCGCGCGATATACGAGGTGGAACGCTCGACCCGGCCCGCCAGGTCGAACTCGCTGCTGATCGGCAGCAAGCCGATCAGCGGTGGCCCGGCGAGTACCGCATCGAGCGCGGCGCGAGTGCCATCGATCCATTCGTCGGCGTCGAGCACCAGGTTCCAGGCCGACGACGACAATGCCAGTGCGGCATTGCGCGCGGCCGAGAAATCGTCGACCCAGTCGAAATGGTGCACTTGCGCGCCGTGGGCACGGGCGATTTCCACCGTCGCGTCGCTGGAGCCGGTATCGAGCACGATCATCTCGTCGACGACGCCGCGTGCCGAATCCAGGCAACGGGCGATGGTGTCGGCCTCGTCACGCGCGATCATGATCAACGCCAGTTGTTTCATTAGTGCTCTCCTTGTGCGAATGCGATGGCTTGTCAGCGATGAGGAATTATACGCCCAGCCCGGGGCGGGCCATTCACTATGTTATGGCTCTCGCAACTGTTTTCGGCAACGAAACAGTGTGCCTTCATGACAGCGATTGTCTTGACGGAATCGCACGGCCAAAAATAATTCTTAAAAAAATCGATTTCTGGTCTCAACTTTTTTTCAGGCCTACCGTTACCAGCAACAACAGCGGTTTGATTGCCCCAGAACAACGAGGCAGACCCATGTGACTCGCGGCAGGTTGCCCACCCCTATAGCAAGTTTGGAGAAACACCATGGCTAACGTCATCAATACCAACATTTCGTCCCTCAACGCACAGCGCAACCTGTCGACTTCGCAATCGTCGCTGGCGACCTCGCTGCAACGTCTCTCGACCGGTCTGCGCATCAACAGCGCCAAGGACGACGCTGCCGGCCAGGCAATCTCGACCCGCATGACCGCCCAGATCAACGGGATGCAGCAAGCCAGCCGCAACGCCAATGACGGTATTTCGATGTCCCAGACCGCTGAAGGCGCGATGGGCTCGATCAACGACATCCTGCTGCGTATGCGTGACCTGTCGGTCCAGTCGTCGAACGGCACCAACGGTACCGCAGAACGCGACACCATCCAGAATGAAGTCGACCAGCTGTACCAGGAAATCGACCGTATTTCGGGCAGCACCGACTTCAACGGCCTGAAACTGCTGGACGGCTCGGCCAAGAACAACAGCTTCCAGGTGGGCGCCAACGCCGGCCAGACCATTTCGTTCGGCATCAATGAAGTGTCGACCAAGTCGATGTCGCTCAATAGCGGTTCGGCATTGGGCGATCTGAATGGCGGCCGTGTGGTTCCTGGCGCAGCAGCCACTGGCGACCTGCTCCTCAATGGCAAGGAAGTCACCTTTGCCGGCGAAACAACCATCTCCGGCTACAAGGACGCGATCAATGCAAGCTCGGGCACTACCGGCGTATCCGCAACTGCATACAACTCGGTCAGCGGCGCGCGTGGCGCCAACGGCATCACGACCGGCCTGACGATTGGCGTCGGTGCTGGCGCTGCCGTGACGATCGACAGCAGCACCGGCATGTCCGACCTGGTTGACAAGATCAACAAGCAGGTCGGCGGCGTGACTGCCTCGATCGGGAAGGATGGCGGATTGTCGTTGACCAATGACACCGGCGAGGCAATCGTGATCGGCGGCGACGTCAAAGGTTCTGGACTGACGCTCGGTACTAATGAGGGCTATCTGGCGCTGACCAGCGGTGATGGCAAGGCGATCACCGTCGGCACTAAAAACGCCGATGTTGCAGAGCTGAACAAGTTCGGCTTCAATGCCAGCGCCGGTGCAGGTACCGTGGTGGCCAGCAGCACGATTTCGGCGTCGACCGACACCGCCGCCAATGCCAGCGCCGCGTTGAATAACGCCGTGGGTGGCACCCCACCGGGCGCAGGTAAGGGTGCACTGCTCGAAACCGACACGGTCAAGATCAATGGCGTTGCCATCGGCACCAGCGGCTCCAGCGCTGGCGAAAAGGCAGCCGCAATCAATGCCGTGAAAGGCCAGACCGGTGTAACCGCCTCGGCGACCACTACGGCTTTCATGAAGCTCGATTTCACGGAAACTGTTGATCTCAATATCAATGGCGCTGCTATCGATACTACCGATGTCGTCGATACCGCTGGTCTGGTCGATGCCATCAACAAGGCGGGCATCTCGGGCATCACTGCGTCGACCGATACCGCCACCGGCAAGCTGAAACTGACCTCGGAAGGCGGCAGCGACATCGTGCTCGGCTCCGCATCGGGCTTCGTTGCTGGCGTGAGCAGCAGTGCCAAGGACGACGGCAGTGCGATTACTGCCACCGAGTACATGGCGGTTCGCGGCGAACTGAAACTGTCGGGCGAGAACGGCGCCGCTGTGCGCGTCGAAGGCGATGACGAAAGCGTCGCCAAGCTGGGCCTGGTCGCCCAGGGCGGCAGCGATGCAACCGTCGGCGGCAAGCTGGATGTGACCACGCAAGCCAATGCCCAATCGGCCATCGCCCGTATCGACAAGGCGATCTCGTACGTCGCCGAGCAGCGCGCCACCATGGGTGCAGTGCAGAACCGCCTGAACACCACGATCTCGAACCTGGCAACTGCAACCGAGAACACCACCTCGGCCCGCAGCCGCATCCAGGACACCGACTTCGCGACGGAAACGGCCAACATGACCCGCGGCCAGATCCTGCAACAGGCTGGTACCGCCATGCTGGCCCAGGCTAACTCGCTCCCTAACGGCGTCCTGTCGCTGCTGCGCGGTTAATCAGCCTCTAGCCCGCCTCTAGCGGCCTGAAGCCAGACGCCCGGCCGGAACCTTCCGGCCGGGCTTTTTCTTTACAGGCAACGATATGGATATCCGACCGGTTCCGAACACACAGAAGCACATTACCAACCCCGTCGAACGGGAAACCACCGCGCCGGCGACGCCGGCCGCGGCCAGCCGCGCCATCGATGCGCACCAGGGCGACGCCGTTACCGCCACGGATGCCGACGCAGACCTGCAGCAATCGGTCGAACGCATCAATCAATCGCTGTCGGCCTCCAACCAGGGCATCGAATTCGCGGTCGATGAAGACAGCGAGCGGGTGGTGGTCAAGATCGTCGACCGCGAAACCCGCGAAGTATTGCGCCAGATGCCGACCAAGGAAGCACTCGAGATCGCCAAGGCGCTCGACCGTACCCAGGGCTTGCTGATCAGGCAAGAAGCTTGACCAGGCGACGCCGGCGCCCATCGAATTAGCCGGTAAAAACGCCTCTGACACTTGATTTGGTTCGGGCAGCGGGCCGGTATATTGCTCACATATTGGAGGAAATTCATGGCAACCATCACATCGGCAGGCATCGGGTCTAACCTGGATGTCGAAGGGCTGGTCGGTCAGCTGATGGCGTTCGAACGCCAGCCGCTGACCAAGATCGCCCTCAAGGAAGCAAGCGTTCAGGCCAAGATTTCGGCAATGGGCACGCTCAAGTCGGCGCTGACCGAATTCCAGACCGCCGCCAAGGCCCTGAGCACGCCGGCCCAGATGTCGCCGCTCAAGTCCACCGTGGGCGACGCTACCATCCTGTCGGCAAGCGGCGGCGCCGGCGCCGTGGCCGGCACTTATGACATCGAGGTCAAGCAGCTGGCGCAGTCTCACAAGCTGATCGGCAACACGTCGTACGCGGCCACCAACGAGAAAGTCGGTTCAGGAAAGCTCACGATTTCTCTCGGTAGCTATGCCGCCGATGGTACGTTCACTGGCGACCCCAAGAAGACCGCAGTCGATATCACGATCAACAACACCAATAATTCGCTGACCGGCGTGCGCGACGCGATCAACGCCTCCAATTCGGGCGTCACCGCCAGCATCATCAACGATGGCAAGGGCAATTACCTGTCGCTGACGTCGAAGACCACCGGTGAGACCAGCGCCATGCAGATCAGCGTCGTTCCGGAGGCAGGCCAACCCGCGGATGCGCCTTCGCTCTCCGCACTTGCCTACAATGGCCCCGCCAGCACCGGCATGCGGCAAACCGCCGCTGCGCAAAACGCCGAGATTGTGGTCGACTCAGTCCTGATCAGCAAGCCGAGCAATACCATTACCGATGCGGTCCAGGGGCTTACGCTCAATCTGAGCAAGGCCACTGCCCCCGGCGTCACCACCAAGCTCACGCTCGAGCGCGATACCTCGTCGGTGAAAACCGCGATCGAGACCTTCGTCAAGTCGTATAACACCCTGAGCAAGTCGATGACCGACCTGACCGCCTTCGATCTTGCCACCGGCAAGGGCGCGGCGCTCAACGGCGACAGCACGGTGCGCTCGATTCAGACCCAGTTGCGCGGCATCCTCGGCGGCGTGATTCCGGGCGCCGCAAGTGGCACCTCATCGCTGCCCGATATCGGCATCACCAGCCAGCGCGACGGCAGCCTCGGCATCGATACCGCAAAACTGACTGCCGCACTGAACAACCCGGATCGCGACATGAGCGCGCTGTTCGCCAGCAGCGGCACCAACAAAGGATTCGCATCGCAGATCGAGACCGCCGTCGGCCGTATCCTGAGCCCGGTCGGCACGCTGCCGCAGCACACCAATACCTTCACCGCGTCGATCAAGGACCTGGACAAGCAGCGCACCGCGCTGAACCTGCGCCTGGTCGCGACCGAGCAACGCTACCGCGACCAGTTCGCGGCGCTGGACAAGACGATCTCCAGCATGACCACGACCAGTAACTACCTGACACAGCAACTGGCCAGCCTGGCCAATATGTAATTCGGAAACAGAGGATATTCGATATGTTCGGAACCAAACGTAGTGGCGCCAGCGCCTACGCCAATGTGGGCGTCGAGACCGGTGTGATGGCGGCCAGCCCGCACAAGCTGATCACCATGCTGTTCGAAGGCGCCATCGCCGCCCTGTCGGCGGCCCTGGTGCACATGGAAGCGAAGAGCATCGCGGCCAAGGGCACGGCGATCTCGAAAGCGATCTCGATCATCGACAACGGCCTGCGCGCCAGCCTCGACAAGAACGTCGGCGGCGAAATCGCCACCAACCTCGACGCGCTGTACAGCTATATGAGCGAGCGCCTGCTGCAAGCCAACCTGAGCAATTCCCCCGACATGGTGCGCGAAGTGATCACCCTGCTGGCCGACCTGAAGGGCGCCTGGGAAGCGATCGTGCCGGCCAACGCCGCGCAGGCCGCAAGCGCGCCGGCGGCGCCGCCGCAAGCCCAGGGCTACGACGCCCTCGCCCCGCGCACCGCATCCTTCGCGAGCGCCTGATGATGAACGGTGACGATATCCTCTCGCTCTACGAATCGGTATCCAGCCTGAGTGGCGACATGCTGGCGGCGGCGCAAGCCGGCGAATGGGACCAACTGGTCGAGCTGGAAACCCGCTGCGCCAGCCAGGTGCAGGTATTGCGCGCCGGTGAAGCGGCGGCCACCCTGAACGCCGAACGGCGCGCACGCAAGGTCGCCATGATCCGCAAGATCCTGGCCGACGACCGTGAGATCCGCGACCTGACCTCGCCCTGGATGGCCAGGCTCGGCGCGATGCTGCAGAGTACCGGCGCCGAGCGCCGCCTGGCCAATGCCTACGGCAGCCAGGCTTTCTGAAAGCAGTGAATTGCGCGCGCCGACTAAGGGCGCCGCACATGCCTGGTAATCCATGATCCCAGCTGAAAGCGTCGGCCCGGTCGCGCGCATCCTTGCCACCACCGGCGCCGGCGATCCGCGCCAGGAAGCCTTTACGCGCGCCCTCGCGCCCCTGCTAGGCAAGGCCCTGCAGGGCGCGGTGCTGGCCAGGCTCACCGATGGCAGCTTCGTCGTCAAGTTCGCCGACAGCCAGGCCCGCATGCAGCTGCCCGCCGGCACCCAGGTCGGCGCCGACCTGCCGCTGACCCTGGTCGGCCTGCATCCGCGCCCCACCTTCCAGGTCGGCGCCCAGACCACGCCCGCCTTCGCCGAAGCCGGCCCGGCGCCGCACGAGGATGCCGATGCGCCTGGCGCGCCCCTGTCGTATCGCGAAGGCGCCGCCGTCGGCCGCGCCGCCGCCCTGCTCGCGTCGAGCGCGACGCTCGGCGCGCAAGCCTTCGCCGGCGGCACCGAAGCGAAGAACACCACCCTGAGTCCCACCGCCCAGGCCCTGGCCGGGGTGCTGGCCGCTGCTAAGCAAGCCGACAGCCAGCTGTCGGCGATCGTCGGCCGTACCCCGCTGGTGGGCGCTCCCGGCGCCGATCCGGCGGCCCTGGCGGCCGGCCTGCAGCAAGCCTTCGGCAAGAGCGGCCTGTTCTACGAATCGCACCTGGCCGAATGGGCGCGCGGTTCGCGCGCCCTGTCCGAACTGGCGAACGAACCGCAGCAGCAGGCCGCGCAGAACGGCGCGCGCCCCAATCCGCAGGATCCCGCCACTGCCCAGTTCATCAGCATGCAGCTGGCGGCCCAGGAACAGTCGCAGCTGGCGTGGAAGGGACAGTTATGGCCGGGCCAGCCGATGGAGTGGGATGTGCAGCGCGAAGCCCAGGGCGACGGCGATGGCGGCGAGCAGGCCATCTGGCATTCGCGCCTGCGGCTGCGCTTTCCGCAGCTGGGCGAACTCGAAGCGCAGCTGCGCATGGTCAATGGCGCGCTGCAGGTGCGGTTCGCGGCGGCCGACGACGCCACCGCCGCCCTGCTGCGCCAGCATTCTCCAAGTCTGGCCGGCGCACTCGACTCGGTGGGCACGCCGCTGGCCGGCTTCGATGCGCGCGCGCGCAGCGCGCAGGCCGATGCCGCGGGTGGCGACGATGCCTGATTCGACCGGCAAGCGGCTGCAAAGCGCCGTGGCGCTGGCCTATGGCGCCAGCGACGGGGCGCCGACGGTGGTAGCCAAAGGCTCGGGCCTGGTGGCCGAACAGATCATCCAGCGCGCCCAGGACGCCGGCGTATTCGTGCACGAATCGAAGGAGCTGGTGTCGCTGCTGATGCATGTCGACCTGGACCGCGAGATTCCGCCGGCGCTATACCGGGCGATTGCGGAACTGTTGGCATGGCTATATCATATAGAGTCGGCTCGACAACATGGTGAGCTGTTGCCTCCCGCGCCCGATCCGACGCCCCACCTCCCATTGGCACCAGCGGCAAGGACAGATGCAAGCAATGAATGAAGCAGAACTGGAAGATTGGCACGACTACGAAGTGCGGTCGCGCCGTGAGATCGTAGCGCTGCTGCGCCAGATCGGAGAAAAGAACCAGCTGATTCGCATGCTGATCAAGGGCGAGGCCGATGTGTGCGTAACCTCGATCCTGGCGGTCGACGAAGACAGCAACACCTTGGTGCTGGACCGCTCGATCGACCGCGCCCAGAACGAGCGCATCGTGGCCGCCGGCCGCGTCAAGTGCGAGACCACGCTCGACAAGATCCGCATCCTGTTCGGCGCCGACGCGCTGGCCGAAACTTCCTGGCGCGGCGAACCCGCGCTGCGCGCCGACATCCCGCCCACCCTGATCCGCCTGCAGCGGCGCGAGTACTACCGCATGCCGACCCCGGTCAGCAATCCGGTGCGCGCCCTGATTCCGGTGCCGATCGACGCCGGCGGCGGCATGGGCGTGTTCCCGCTGCACGACATCAGCGTCGGCGGCATCGCCCTGCTCGACAGCAAACTGCAGCTGGGCACCGGCGTCGGCCGCGTGATCGAAGGCTGCCGCATCGAGCTGCCCGAGATCGGGCCGATCGCGACCTCGCTCGAGATCCGCAACTCGCTCGACCTGACGCTGCTGAACCACAAGACCAGCCGCCGCCTGGGCTGCCAGTTCGTCGACATCTCGCGCGGCGGGCTGGCGGCGGTGCAGCGCTATATCACCAAGCTTGAACGCGAGCGCAACGCCAGGCTGGCGGGGCTGGCCTGACCACTTGCAACGTCGTTCCCGCGCAGGCGGAACCCAAGTTCACTTCCGAAGTCGTCACCCTTGTCCACACCTCGGTCGTTCCGACATACGGAATTCGGTGATTAAACTTGGATCCCCGCCTGCGCGGGGATGACGACGCATAGCTAACAAATATTATTCCGGACGCTAGTGCGCCTTCGCGGGAACGACGTTCCGGTGACAGTAAGGTCGGCTTATACGGCGTAGCGCGCGGCTGGCGCCGCGTTGCCGAACATACCCGCCAGCTCGCGCCGCGCAGCATCGAACGCGGTCCACTTGTCGCCTTCGTGCAGGCCTGGAATCGTGACCTGCTCGCCCTGCGCCAGCCCTGCCAGCGCGGCGTCGACCAGGTCGTCCACGCTCATGATGACAGCGGCCGGCAAGCGCTCGAGCGGATGGCCCAGCGCGTCCCAGAAGCCGGTGGCGGTCACGCCCGGCAGCACCGCCTGCACGCGCAGGCCTTTGGCGCCGAATTCATGCTGCAGTCCCTGGGTGAAGGCCAGCACGTAGGCTTTGCTGGCGCCATACACCCCATTCATCATCTCGGTCGCGATCGCGACGATCGACGACACATTGACGATGGTGCCGGCGCCGCGCGCGGCCATGCCGGGCGCCACCGCATAGGTCAGGCGGGTCAGCGCGGTGACGTTGAGCGCGATCATCCGGTCCATTGCCTCGACGTCGGCGTCGAGCAGCGGCGCAACCGAACCGACGCCGGCATTGTTTACCAGCAGCGTGACGTCGACGCGCCCCCCTAGCTGCGCTTCGACGCGGTGCAATGCGCCAGGATCAGCCAGGTCGGCCACCAGCACTTCGACCCGGCGGTCGGTGGCGGCGCTTACCTGCCTCGCGACCCGCGCCAGGCGCTCTTCGTCGCGTGCGATCAGCACCAGGTCATAGCCCTGGCGTGCCAGGCGGTCGGCATACACCGCGCCCATGCCCGTCGATGCGCCGGTGATGACGGCGGTTCCCTTGTTTGCTTGCGTCATGAAGATGTCCCTTTCAGTTGATTGGCCGCGACAAGTGTAGCGAGCTCTACATAAATATGCAATTCAAATACCTCTTTAAAGAGAGGGAGGCCGGCATGCGCCATCGGCGCGGCGCCAATCCAGAAAAAATGCGCAATCAATGGCATCGCATGTCACAACCGCGCGCGCTGCTTCGTCTTATCGGCATGAAGGACGCACAGTGCGTCCTCGCCACCTGAAAGGAACACACCATGTCCGCACGTCTCCCGCTGTTCACCCTGGCCCCGGCCAACCTGAAAGCCATGATCAACCTGTCGAGCACCAACCGCCAGAGCACGATCGGCGAGCGCCTGTTCGAGCTGGTGCAGTTGCGCGTCTCGCAGGTCAATGGCTGCGGCGTCTGCATCGACATGCACTGGCGCGACCTGGTCAAGCAGGGCGTCGACCCGCGCCACCTCAATACAGTCGCTGCATGGCGCGAGTCGCCGTTCTTCAGCGAGCGCGAACGGGCCGCGCTGGCTTGGGCCGACGCCGTCAACGCCCTGCCCCAGCGCGACGACACCGATGCCGCGTGGCCGGCGCTGCGCGAGCATTTCAGCGAGAATGAGATCGCAGAACTTGGCTATACTATCGCCGCGATACGCGGTTGGAATGTGATCAACCTGAGTCTGCGCAACCAGATCCCGGTGCATCCCGCCCCGGGCATGTAAACGACGATCGATGGACACGGCCACGCGCGCATCTTCCACTTCCCTGTCGCTTCCCGCGGCCAGCCTGCATGGCCACGACACCGTGACCCTGTCGCAGGCGATGTCCCTGCTTGCCATCGTGGGCGACCTGAGCATGGGCCAGCCGATCGACGGCTCGGCGCGCGCCGCGCGCCTGGCCGCGCGCGTGGCGGCGGCGGCGGGCGGCAATGCAGCTGCCTGCGAGCATGCGCGCATGGTGGCCCTGCTGCGCTGGTCGGGCTGCACCGCCAATGCGTCCAACTTCGCCGCCCTGCTGGGCGACGACGTGGGCGGACGCCATGCGCTGGTCAGCCGCACCCTCAACCCGCAGCAGGCCGCGTTGCTGGCCAATACCACCGCGATGGCCGAGATCCATTGCGAAGTCTCGGGCGATATCGCCGCCATGATGGGGCTGCCGGCCGCGGTCGAGAGCGGCTTGCGCCATGTGTGGGAGCAGTATGACGGTAACGGCAACCCGCATGGCCTGCGCGGCGACGCGGTGCCGGACGCGGTCTACCATGCGGTGCTCGGTGGCGACCTTGAGATCCTGGCGCGCGTGCATGGCCTGGAGCGCGCACTGGAGATGATCGGGGGATTGGGCGACATCAAGTATCCGGCGCGCCTGGTGGCGTGCGTGGCGCCGCATGCGCGCGCCTGGCTCGACGAACTGGAAGACAAGGACACAGCGCCGTCGTCGCCGGACTTTCTTCCGGTATCGGTACCGCTGACGCTGGTGGCCGACATGATCGAACTGAAGCTGCCCTGGCTGGCCGGTTATTCGCGCCGCGTCGCCGTGCTGGCGCAAGAGGCGGCGCAACTGGCCGGCCTGCCTGAAGCGCAGCAGCGGGCCGTGGCGCGCGCCGCGCTGCTGCACGGGATCGGGCGCGCCGCCGTGACCAATACCGTATGGGAGAGGAATGGCAGGTTGAGCACGGCCGACTGGGAGGCGGTGCGCCTGGTGCCCTACTGGACCGCACGGGCCGGCAGCCTGATCGACGGCCTGGGGCCGGATGCGCAACTGGCCTCGCACGTGTATGAACGGCTGGACGGCAGCGGCTATTTTCGCAGCCTCGACACGGCCTCGCTCGGCCTGCCGCAGCGGCTGCTGGGGGTGGCCGCCGCCTGGGTGGCCTTGCGCTCGCCGCGGCCCTGGCGCGCGGCCCATGAGCCGGCGGCGGCCGAGGCCCTGCTCGCCGCCCAGGTGACGGGCGGACGCCTCGACGGCGCTGCGCTGGACGCCGTCCTGGCCGCGGTGGCGGGCGTTCGCGCCGCTACGGGCGTGGTCGGCGGCGCGCCGGTGCGCGCCACCCTGTCGGCGCGCGAGGTCGAGGTCTTGCAGCGCATCAGCCTGGGCGAAAGCAACAAGGAGGCCGCGCGCGCCATGCGCATCAGCCCCAGCACCGTGCGCACCCATGTCGAGAGCATCTTCCGCAAGCTCGCCTGCTCGACCCGCGCCGCCGCCACTCTCAAGGCCCTGACCCTCGGCCTCATCTAGGACCGGGGCGATCCGCTCGATCGGGCCGCGGAACATGTAGCCGCGCAGCGGCACATTGACGATCCAGGCGCCGCCATCGGGCGCCAGCGCGGCCAGCGCCTTGCGCAGGTTCGAGACGTGCACCCGCACATTCGATTCCTCGACCACCAGGCCCGGCCACACCAGGCGTAATAATTCATCCTTGCCCACCACCTCGCCGGCGCGCCGTACCAGGCACACCAGCAGGTCGAAGGCACGCGAGCCGAGGGCGATTTCGCGCCCGCCGGCCTCCAGCCGGCGCCGGCGCGGGAACAACACGCACGGTCCGATGCGCCAAGCTGTTTTCACGTTCATTCTCCTGCATGGCGCGGCTTCGCCGCACCATGAATCATGCGACTCAAGCCGCGCTATCGATCGCGCGCGCCATCGCCCCCAGCACCGACGCGGCGTCGTACTGGGCCGCATGGCGCCGGTGCAGCGCGCCGATGGCGGCCGGGTCCATGGCGCCGCGCCCTTCGAGCTGGATGCGGAAACCCGCATCGCGGAACGGGTCGCGCACGCTCTCGCCGAATTCCTCAAGACCCAGGCGGCCGTCGCCATCGCCATCGATCGATTGCGCCAGCTCCTGCTTGTACCGCATGGTGTAGGAGCCCTGGGTCAAGGTCAGGCCCTGGCTGGCGAAGCTGGCGATGGCGCCGGCGTGGCGCGCCGCGTTTTCTTCGAGGCGGCGCTTGTCGTCGGCCGAATCGGCGCGCGCCTGGGCGATATCGAACGGTAGCCGGCCGGCCGCCGGTTTGGCCGACGGGCTGCGCAGGGCCGCGAACGAGGTCGCCAACGACGACGTGCTCGATGAAATCTGCATGGCAACTCCTATCATGGATGAGGACTGTCATCGTCGCCGCGAATGCGCCCCGGATAAAGAGCCAAGATCGGGCCAAGCGTCCGGTCCATCGACCGGACACCCAAAGTCGCGTGGCGCGCTACCGGCGAGCTGGACCAAGATCGTCTTTTAGTCATGGTCCAAACCGATCTTGGCCCAGTCGGCGCTTTCGTAACAAGCAGTCCAAGGGCATAATCGACTACCGAGGAGGTAACGTTTCCAATGCAAGACCTGTCCGTCCATGACTATCTGACCTTCGACAGCGCCAGCCCGGTGCCGCTGTACCGCCAGATCCACGCCCGTGTGCGCGAGGCGGTCGATACGGGCGTGCTGAAGGCGGGCGACCGGATTCCCGCCACCCGCGTGCTGGCCGAGGAGCTCGGCCTGGCGCGCGGCACGGTGGCCGCCGCCTATGCGCAGCTGGCGGCCGAGGGCTACCTCGAGGTACGCGGCGCGGCCGGCTCGGTGATCGCGCGGCGCGACACCGCGCCGCTGCGCGCCAAGGTGGCGCCACGCGCGCGGCCGCTGCCGCTGGACGTCGGCGGCGCCGTCGCGCCGTTGCCGTTTCAGATGGGATTGCCGGCGCTGGACGCCTTCCCGCGCAAGGTGTGGGCGCGCATGGCGGCGCGCACCGCGCGCAGCCTGCAGACGCGGCACCTGCTCAAGGAATCGACCTTCGGCGCGCCCGGCCTGCGCACCGCGATTGCCAGCTACCTCAAGCTCTCGCGCGGGATCGACTGCATGCCGTGCCAGGTGTTCGTCTGTCCCGGCTACCGCGAAGTGCTGGGCCTGGTCGCGCATGCGCTGCTGACGCCGGGCGACATGGTGTGGACCGAGGAGCCGGGCTTCCCGCCCACCCGCCACCTGCTCAGTGGCCTGGGCTATGTGCCGCGCCCGGCGCCGGTCGACGATTTCGGCCTGGACGTGGCGCGCGCGGCGCTGCTGGCGCCGGGCGCGCGCATGGCGGTCGTGACACCGGGCCACCAGTCGCCGCTCACGGTGAGCATGCCGGCCACGCGGCGCCAGGCCTTGCTCGACTGGGCCGGCATGCACGATGCCTGGATCGTCGAGGACGACTACGACGGCGAATTCCGCCACAGCGGGCGGCCGCTGCCGGCCCTGGCCAGCATGGACCGCAGCGGCCGCGTGATCTATAGCGGCAGCTTCAGCAAGGTGATGTTCCCGGCGCTGCGCCTGTCGTACGTGGTGGTGCCGCCCGAGCTGGTCGAGCGCTTCGAGGATGCCGCCAGCCTGCTCGGCAACGGCTGCCCGACGCTCACCCAGGGCATCCTGTGCGAGTTCATGCAGGACGGTCACTTCGTGCGCCATGTGCAGGCCATGCGCCGCCTGTACGCCGAGCGGCGCGAGATCACGGCGCGCGCCCTGGCGCCGGCCTTCGGCGCACGCGCCACCATCCTGCCCCAGGTCGGCGGCCTGCACCTGGTGGCCGAAGTGTCGCCCGGCGCCGACCGCCTGCTGGCGGCGCGCCTGCGCGAGCATGGCCTGGCGCCACTGCCGCTGGCCGACTTCCACGCCGGCCCCCCCACCCGCAGCGCGCTGCTGATGAACTTCACCAATGTGGCGAGCACCGCCCAGGCCGAAGAACTGGCGCGGCGCGTGGCGCAAGCCATGGATGGGGCCATGCCGTAATGGATAGGGTGGACGGCGCTGGAAAGCGGCGCGCGAGGGTAGCGTAGTCGCCCGCAGGCTGGCGTCTACCCTAAGCCGTATTGCGGCAAGCCTTCCCAATTCGTATCTTTGAGGCATCTTTTGATGGCCTGCGCACCCGCGCCCGGGCCGACCTCCTCTCGCCCGGACCCGCCATGAATACCATGACCATCCTGCTGTCCTCGTTCATCCTCTCGGTGACGGGATTGGCGATCTTTATCTGGTCGCTGCGCAACCGCCTGTTCGAGGCCAGCCCTGCCGCGGCCCGCACCATTTTCTCGGACGGCGAGATCGGGCGCAGCGACGACCCGGCCGCCACCCCGGGCCAGGCCGCCGCCCAGGTGGCGCGCGACGCCGCCCCGCCACTGTCGCCGGACGAGGTGCGGCGCCTGAACGCGGAACTGGAAGCGCGCGTCGAGGCCGACCGTTCGAGTTCGCTGGTGACCCTGCTGTTCCTGACCTGCGCCGTCATCTGGCTGCTGGTGGCAACCGCCGCCGGCCTGCTCAGCTCCATCAAATTGCATGAACCCGACCTGCTGGTGAACCAGGCCTGGCTCACCTTCGGGCGCATGCGCACCATTCACCTCAACGCGGTGGCCTACGGCTGGGCGCCGATGGCGGCACTGGGGCTGGCCATGTGGCTGCTGCCACGCCTGCTCAAGACGCCGCTGGTCGGCGCGCGCTACGCGATCGCCGGCGGCATGTTGTGGAACGCGGGCATGATCGCGGGCGTGGGCTGCATCGCGGTGGGCCTGAGCGACGGCATGGAGTGGCTCGAGATCCCGTGGCAGGTCGACATCCTGTTCGTGATCGGCGGCGCCCTGGTCGGCCTGCCATTGGTGTACACCTTGCAGGCGCGCACCGTGCGCCACCTGTATGTGTCGGTCTGGTACATGGGCGCGGCGCTGTTCTGGTTCCCTACCCTGTTCCTGGTCGGGAACCTGCCGGCGCTGCACTTCGGGGTGCAGCAGGCAGCCATGAACTGGTGGTTCGGCCACAATGTGCTGGGCCTGTTCTACACGCCGATGGCGCTGGCCTGCGTGTATTACTTCCTGCCCAAGCTCATCGGCCGTCCAATCCAGTCGTACAACCTGTCGCTGGTCGGTTTCTGGTCGCTGGCGTTCTTCTATGGCCAGGTCGGCGGCCACCACCTGATCGGCGGCCCGGTGCCGGGCTGGCTGATCACGCTCTCGATCGTGCAGAGCGTGATGATGATCGTGCCGGTGCTGGCGTTCTCGATCAACCAGCACCTGACCATGAAAGGCCACTTCGACCGCCTGTGGCATTCGCCGACGCTGCGCTTCATCGTGCTGGGCGGGATGATGTACACCCTCAGTTCGCTCCAGGGCTCGATCGAAGCCCTGCGCAGCGTGAGCACGGTCGCCCACTTCACCCACTTCACGGTGGCCCACGCCCACCTCGGCATGTACGGCTTCTTCACGCTGGTGATGTTCGGCGCCGTGTACTTCGTGATGCCGCGCGTGATGGACTGGGAGTGGCCCTACCCGAACCTGATCTCGCTGCATTTCTGGCTGGTGGTGGTCGGCTTCAGCATCTATTTCGTCGGCCTCTCGATCGGCGGCTGGCTGCAGGGCCTGGCCATGCTCGATGCGGCGCGCCCGTTCATGGATTCGGTGAATGTGACCATCCCCTGGCTAAAGAGCCGCTCGGTCGGTGGCTCGATCATGGCCCTCGGCCACTTGGTGTTCGCGATCCACTTCGTGCTGATGGCGACCCGCCGCGGCGTGGCGCGCGAAGGCGCGGCGCTGCTGAACGAACCGCTGAAGGCTAGCGCGGTACCTACGGCCGCATAAAAGGAAGACCATGCAAGACGAACTAAAACTGCTGGGCGGCGCGATGGTGACCCTGGCGCTGGCCACTTCGGCGCTGGTGGTGGTGCCGCATATGCAGCTCAAGGACGGCACCCCGCCGCCCGGGCTCAAGCCCTACAGCTCGGCCGAGCTGCGCGGACGCCAGGTGTATATCGCCAACGGCTGCATCTACTGCCACTCGCAGCAACCGCGCGATCCGATCCAGGCGCCGGACGACAAGCGCGGCTGGGGCCGGGCTTCGGTGGCGGCCGATTATTTCTACGACAAGCCGCACCTGCTGGGCACCATGCGCACCGGGCCCGACCTGTTCAACATCGGCGCGCGCCAGCCCAGCGTCGACTGGCACCTGGGCCATATGTACCAGCCGAGGGCGTATGTCGCCGGCTCGATCATGCCGGCTTACCCTTACCTGTTCGAGGTCAAGGACAAGGCTGACGAAGGCGACCGCGTGGTGACGCTGCCGCGCGGCTATACGCCGGCCGGCAAGGTGGTGGTGGCGCGCCAGGAAGCGCTCGACCTGGTGGCCTACCTGGTGGGCCTCGATCACACCTATCCGGCGGTCGAGACGATCGGCACGCAGCGGGAGCGCAAATGAGCGAACAACAGCATGAGCAGCATGACCACGAACGCGCGCAGCGCCGCGAGAACCCCGACCCGACCGAAGGCGAGCGCCCGTTTCCGAAGCCACTGCTGGCCGTGGTGATCAGCCTGGTGGCCTGGGGCATCGGCTACATCTACATCACCCAGAGCAATGACGACGCCGCCTTCGGCGACCACCGCACCCTGGCCACCCTGCAGGGGCCGGCGCCCGGCGCCAAGGTCGACGGCGCCCAGATCTACAACGCCCAGTGCGTGGCCTGCCACCAGGCCACCGGCACGGGACTGGTCGGCGTGTTCCCGCCGCTGGCCGAATCGGAATGGGTGACGGGCGACCCCAAGCGCCTGGCGCAGATCGTGCTGCACGGCGTCTCGGGCACCCTGACGGTGAAAGGCGCCGCCTACAACGGCATGATGCCGCCTTTCAAGGACAAGCTGGGCGACGCCGAGATGGCGGCGCTGCTGACCCATATCCGCGGCCAGTTCGGCAACCGCGCCGAACCAGTCGACGCCAAGCTGGTGGCGGAGGCGCGCAGCGCCAGCGCCGAACGCACGGCCCCATGGAAAGGCGACGATGAACTCGCCGCGTACAAGTAGGCCCGGTAGCCGCGCGACCGCATTCGCCGTGCTGGCCGTGCTACTTGCCGGCAGCGCCGCCCTGTATTACGGCACCAGCGGTTTTCGGGCGATCTCCACCGAGTCCGCGCGCCGCATCGCGGTGGCCGAGCGTCCCATCCAGGCCCCGCCGGCGCGCCTGGCCGGCGCCGACGGCGGCGCTACCCTGCTGGCCGACGAACTGGCGCGCGACGGCCGTATCACCCTGGTCACCTTCATCTATGCGCGCTGCCAGTCGATCTGCCGCGTGGTCGGGACCGAGCTGCAGCAGATGCAGCAACAGATCGTGGCGCGCGGCGCGGCGGACAAGGTGCGGCTGGTGACGATCAGCTTCGACCCGCGCGACGATGCGCGCGCCCTGGCCCAGTATGGCCGCCAGATGAACACCGACCCCGGCGTGTGGCGCCTGTACGGCATCCCGGACGCCGGAGAACGGCAACGCCTGCTCGATGCCTTCGGCGTGATCGTGGTGCCGGCGCCGCTGGGCGAATTCGAGCACAACGCCGCCTTCCACGTGATGGACCGCGGCGCCCGCCTGGTGCGCATCCTGGACTACACCGAGCCCGACGCGGCGCTGGCCGAGGCCCTGGCGCGCGCCGTCGAAGAGACCTAGATGAAGATCGACACGCATCGCGCGCGCCTGCGGCGCTGGGGCGGACCTGCCTTGCTGGCCGTACTGCTCGCAACCCGCGCTCCGCTCGAAGCAACCATGTGGCGCCACATGCTGGTGCAGCTACCGCTGCTGGTCGCCTGCGGCGCCCTGTTGCGCCCGTGGCTGCGGTTGCCGCCTGGCGCCGCGCGCTGGGACGCGCAGGGCCTGGCCACCTTTACCGCCACGGCCTTCGCCACCACCTACTGGATGATTCCACGCGCCCTGGAACAGGCGCTGGACGAACCGTTCGCGAACGGCATGAAGTTCGCCAGCCTGCTGCTGATGGGCGCCCTGCTTCCCGGCGCCCTGCGCCGGGCCCACGTGGTGGTCCAGCTGTTTTTTATTGCCAATATCTGCGCCATGATGGCGATCGCCGGCATGCTGTACCGCGAGCTGCCGCAGCGCCTGTGCAATGCCTACCTGCTCGATGACCAGGACCTCACCGGCAGCTCGCTGGTCGGCCTCGCGCTGGCGCTGGGCGTGGCCTGGTGCATCGTCAACGCCCGTCATTTCGCGGATCAGCCGGAGCAACCGAAACGGCAGATCACTGGGCGCTGACCTTCAGCCCGCGGCTTGAGCACGTCATTCCCGCGTAGGCGGGAATCCAAGTGTGCGTGCGATACCACATAAATTAACGCTTGCCACTGCACGGATGCCTTGGATTCCCGCCTGCGCGGGAATGACGTGCTGAGGCAGCGGGCCGCAGGTGACGCGTTCGCACCGCGCCTCTCGAAAACTCGCCGCCTGCACACTCAGTTATAGGCGCTGCGGATGCCGCTGCCCGGACGGATCAGGCCGCGCTGGGTGGCAACGACCACCGCATGGGTGCGCGCGGTGGCGTCGAGTTTACTCATCACGCCCTTCACATGGGTCTTGACGGTGCCGACGCCGATGCCCAGCTTGCGGGCGATCGACTTGTTGCAGCAGCCTTCGGCCAGCAGTTGCAGCACGTCGGTCTCGCGGCCGGTCAGGTTTTCGCGGCTGAGGCTGTCCGCCACGCTGCGCGTGACCGATTCGCTCAGGTAGCGCTGGCCCTGGGCCAGCGATGCGACCGCCTTGAGCAGCTCGTCCTGGCTGCACGACTGCAGCACATAGCCATGCACGCCCGCATCCATCGCGAGGCGCACTTCCCATTCCTTGTCGAGCTGGGTGACGATCAGGACACTGGGGCGGCGCAGGCCCATGTGCTCGGGCTGGCGTGCCAGCGCCAGGCCGGTATCGTAATCGGCGACCAGGACCCGCGCCACCTGCCGCGCCTCTGGCTGGCTCAGGTGGGTGCTGACGCGCCATTCATGGCGGTCGGCAAGGATGGCGTGGAGGCCGGCGGTCATCACCGGATCGTTGTGGAGGATGTGAACGGCGGATGGAATGGTAGGCATGGTGTACTCCTGATTTAGCTGCGTCGGGCTCGCTACCCGTTCGTTCATATTGGAACGACAAGTTAAGTCCGGCAAGTTAATACATGTAAAAATTGCGCCGGCTAGCCCCCGGTCGGCGTCGGGTCGAATGCGTTATACTTGGGCGATCATGCGTCTGACCTCCTTCACCGATTACACGTTGCGCACGCTGCTACACCTGGGCAGCAACCCCGGTCGCCTGGTGACGATCCAGGAGATCGCAGACCTGCACAATATTTCTAAAAACCACCTGATGAAGGTGGTAAATGAGCTCGCTCGCAACGGCACCATCGAAACCATTCGTGGCCGCAACGGTGGTTTCCGTTTGGCACATGAACCGAAGGACATCAACGTCGGCGCCATCGTGCGCATGAGCGAGAGCGACTTCTACATGGCCGAGTGCTTCGACCCCAACGGCACGCCCTGCGGCCTGGTCAAGGCTTGCGGCCTGAAGGGCGTGCTGGGCAATGCCACCGCCGCCTATCTGGCCGAACTCGACCGCCACACCCTGGCGTCCCTGCTGCCCGAACCGCGTCCGCGCGAAATGCCGGTCACGGTGCACCGGCGCAAGGCCGCCTGATCAGGCGGCGACTGCGCCGGCCTCGATCGCGGGATAGAATTCCCGGTCTTCGCGCCGGATGCGCCCGTACAGATTGCGCAGCACCCGGTTCGCCTCTTGCCTGAACTGGTCGGGCGCCTTCGCCAGCCGGCTGGCCAGGTTCCAGCGCCCGGCGAACGCCAGGTATTCGGCGGCGATGTCCCCCATATCGTTCTGGTAGGCCTGGCTCATGCGCGCCAGGCGCAGGTCGCCGCGCGCCAGCGCCGGATACAGGGTCTCGTTCTCGACCGCCAGGTGCAGCCGCACCACGCCGCTCATCGCGACGATCTGGGCAGCGATCTCTTCGGCGTGCTCGGCCACGCCCGACTGGCTGCTGGCGCGCAGGCGGTCGATGCTGTCGAGGATGTCGAGATGCTGGTGCTTGAATTTATCGATGTTCATGATCGCTTCCTTCATCTATCTACTGGGGCTTGTGCTCAGCAGTTAACCAAGTGTAATGCGATTTTCGTAAAGATGCAAACTATATGCTTGTTTGTGATGATCACGGTGCGTCATGTCCCTGCACGCCGGCCTGGCGCTACTTGAGAGGTATCTGGAAACCGGCCTTGAGACAGTTCAACGCGACCGACGTCTGGAAGCGCGCGACGTTGTCGTCGCCACCGAACAGCCGCTCGGTGATGGCCTCGTAGTCGGGCATGGTGGCGGCGATAATGACAAGCACCAGGTCCGATTCGCCCGTCACCGTATAGCACTGCTGCACGGCCGGTTCGGCCAGGATGCGCTTGCGCAGCCGGTCGGTGTGACGCGGGTGTTCGTCGTGCACGCGCACCGACACGATCAGGGTAATCGGGTGCCCAAGCCGGGAGCCGTCGAGTATCGCCAGCTCGGCCCGGATGATGCCAGAATCCCGCAGGCGCTGGACGCGGCGCTGCACGGCTGGCGGCGAAAGATGCACCGCTGCCGCAATCGCGCGCTGCGACACGGTATTGTCGCGTTGGAGGATGTCCAGGATCGCGAGATCGGCAGCATCGAGGGCAGGTGTCGGAGATAGCGCCATAGGGAGTCATTATTGCGCCAGATGGGCAAAATCAGGGTCCAATATTCGATTCTATCGCATTAGAATTTCGCGATGCACAATGACTCCCCCTCTCCCCTGATCCCGGTACTGGCCATCCTGGGCGCTGTTTCGGCACTGGCCATCGGCACTGCCACGGCCAAGCACCTGCTGTTTCCGCTGATCGGCGCGCAAGGCACGACCGCGGTGCGGGTCGGGCTTTCGGCATTAATGTTGATGCTGCTGTGGCGTCCGTGGCGCAGGCCGCTGTCGCGGCCAGACCTGCGCGCAGTCGCCTGCTACGGCGCGGCGCTGGGATCGATGAACCTGTGCTTCTACATGTCCTTGCGGACGATCCCGTTCGGCGTGGCCGTCGCCATCGAATTCGCCGGGCCGCTGGCCGTGGTCCTGTGGTCGACGCGCCAAGCGCGCGACCTGGTATGGGTGGCATGCGCCGTCACCGGCCTGGGCTTGCTGCTGCCGATCGCGTCCAATACCGGCGGGCTCGACCCAACCGGGGTCGGCTATGCGCTCGCTGCCGCGGTTTTCTGGGCTGCCTACATTGTGTTCGGCAAACGGCTGCAACATATCCACGCCGGCCATTCGGTGTCCCTCGGCCTGTGCGTCGCCGCCCTGGTC
>Ga0265797_10002771_pt1 | contig 28943 bp, 29 predicted proteins | sample P2T30metagenome_FD_192433 | JGI IMG/M metagenome (GOLD analysis project Ga0265797, IMG submission 192433) | Plant litter microbial communities from East Loma Ridge, Irvine, California - P2 T30 | ecosystem: Environmental > Terrestrial > Plant litter > Unclassified | place: USA: California...
CCTCTGGAACACATCCCTCCAAATCTTGCCCGCAATCGCCCGATCGAAAAGGTACGAATAGTACGTCGCGCCATACCCAAACAAATGCCCAAAGAACCCCTGCCAGCTCGTGCCCGCCGGCTCCGGGACAGACGAGTACCGCCGCCAAACGTCGTGGTAGACTCTCGAGCTCTCGCCGACGCTGCCAGCGGGCCACTGCAGCGGGAGGGCGGAGTGATAGCGCTGATCGAGCATGCCGAGCAGGACCTGGCCTTCGATCTCGGCGCCCTGCATGCGGCGGTCGATTTCGACGCGTTCTTGCACGCGGGCGGGGTCGAGGGGCGCGTCGGTCTCCCAGTGGCGGGCGTAGAGGGCGAGGACTTCTGGTGCAGCGGCGAAGGACTCCATGAGGACGGAGGGCAGTTCGGCGAAGTCGGTGGCGCAGCGGGTGCCGGCGACGTTTTGCAGGGCTGTGCGGCCGCAGATGGAGTGGAGGGCGTGGCCCATTTCGTGGAAGAGGGTGCTTACTTCGCGGTAGGAGAGGAGGGCGGGACGCTGGGAGTATGAAGGTGCTGGGAGGGCGAAGTCGCAGATTAGTGCGATTGTGGGGAGTTGGTAGAGGGCGTTGCCGTCTCGTCGGTTGTTGTTTGTGGCGAGGCCGTCGTTGACGGCTTCTTGTGCGGTGGCGAAGATGGAGCTCTTCTCTGAGCTTATTGTTGCTGCTTCCTGCATTTCTTCATCGCTGATTTTACGCGAGCAGCGCAGAGTGAAGTGTGCTGGGTTTGGAGACTTGCCGGCTCGCTCAAACAAATCGCAATATATCACGGCAATGTGGCCCTCGTGGTCGTCGATCACATCCAAACGTCGCACATCTGGGTTCCAGGTCTCACCTGGCAGTGGTTCACGAGGCACTAGACGGATGCCATATAGTCGGTTGAAAAGCCTCGAAAGACCTTGCATGACCGTGCCTAATGAGAAGTAGGCGCTCAACTGATCAGGTGTACGAGCGCGAGATACCATCGAAGACATGAGGCGACCAGTGTAGTAGTCCTTGTCCCAGGCATTGAGCTCATCGGAAACCCCTCTGCCATGTGCATCGCCTCTTTTGAGGTCTAGCAGATCCCGCATCTCCTCTGTTACTCGAGGTGCATTGTCCTGGGCCAGTGCATCCAAGAAGCTTACCACAGCCTCCGGTGTCTTTGCCATCTTATCCGAAAGCGCCATGTGAGCGTGACTTTCGTAGCCTGCTAGTTTGGCCAACTCGGCTCTTTGACTCAGCATCTGCTCGAGGCGTTCGATCTGATCCCTTGCAGATGTGCGGTTGGCCATGTATATCTCGCGTCTTGTGTCGGCGTCCTCAACGGTCCTCAATGCAAGCATAGCCGGCATACCAGCTGTTGGAATGTTCGCCGTACCCCATTTAGTCAATTGTCGCACAACCAGCGGATCCATTCCTTTGAGTTTGCTGCTTGCAAAGCGAAGGAATGGTGTTTCCGGAGCCATTGCTTCGACAAATTCTGTCCCGACCTGCGCGACATCGTTCGAAATATCGACGAATGCTTGTCTCTTGTCCTCCGGCAATTCAATTGCAGACTTCGAGAAGTCCTTCAACAATATGTTGGCTACCGTCTGTTCCTCTTCGCTCCAGCTTTCCCATACTTCCGGAATGGATGCCGCCTTTTTCAATTGCGCTTCCAGACCGGGTGTAGTGTTGAGAACGTTCATATATTCGAACATCAACGAGTATGCTTGTGTCGCAGCCATCTGAACCCTGCGATCTGGATGGACGGAACGAACAAAATCGCTCAGATCGATCACGCGACATAGCAAGTCTGAAAGGCGATCGAGATCCCGTGCCACCCGTTTGTATCCTTCTAGCGTCGAGTATCCCAAGACTGCAGCGACAAGCTTCCTGCATTTCTGCAAGGTGACATCGGCGAACTCTTGGAAGCCTTCAGGTCTGGTGAGGTAGCGGTTCTGGAACAAGCCGGCACTCTTGCTGCCATAGTGTTGTTGCGCCTTTCCGCTAAAGTCCTTCCAGAAGTCGGGCGAATCGAAGATTTGTCGAAGCGTTCGATCGTCGTGGTTGGAAGATGGGTTGCCTCGCTGTACTGGCTGGTGGGTGTGAGATGCCGCCGCCGTTGCCGACGCAGCACCATTATGTGTGGTCGAAGTGGTCAGCCATCGACTTGAAATAGTCTGCTGCTGCTGCCGTACGCAGCGGGCGCAGGTCCATGGTCGAGGGGCTGCTCTTTTTAGCATTCTTGATGTATATATATCCAAGCAGGAGAACGATGCCACTGCAGCGAGGCGACTTCAAGCATGTGACAGCGGAACGGGTGTTCACTCCAGGCGGCGCTAATGCAGGCCGCCGCAGCCCGGGCGAGCCGCAGCCGGGCGTGAGAGGTCCAGTCGTTGAACATCCGGAAAGTCGCGACGACGACACCAGGACGAGCTCGAGCTGTTGCTGTTGCTGTTGCTGCATCCCCTCACACTAACACACCTCAATGGCCTTTGCACCGCTGCTCCGGCAGGTGAGTAAGGCAGCCAACACCTTCGCGACCACGACTGACCACCTCCCAGCACGTTCTGCCGCTCGCCGGTCTCACGGCTGGCCTCGCCCTCATGCCCAAGCGCTCAGTCTTCGCTGAGGAGCCCGCCTCAGACCCTCTGGCTGCCATGGTACGGATCATGTGATATGGACATTGTATCCTGTCAACCTCGCCCTAATATATCCTCCAGCGCAAGCGCAAGCCCATCTACGACACACCTTCCGAGCCTTCCATCCGCGAGATCGCAGCCACCACTCCCCCACCCGCGTCCGGCGTGACCGACAAGCCTCAAGAAGAGAAGAACCTTGCCGATGTCGTCTCCGGCGCGCCCACACCTACAGACCGCCTCGCCGCCCAGATCGCCCGCTCACGCCTCTTCCTCCACCACTATGCCGCCGCCGCCGAGACGGCCGTCAACAACGGCATGACCCGCGCCCTCAACGCCGAACACGACGTCGCATCCACAGTCCGCTCGCTGGCCCCGCCCAAAGAGAGCAACGAGAAGCTGCTGCCCGGCGGCATCTACGTCCTGGTGGCCGCCATGGCCGGCTCCATCATCTCGCGCAACAGGAACATCTTCGTGCGCTTCGTCACCCCGATCATCACCGGCGTGACCACCGCACACTACGTCGTCCCCCGCACGACCGAGAACGTCGGCAACCTCGTCTGGCGCTGGGAGGAGAAGTACCCCGTCGTGCGCGACAACCACTTGCGCGTGACCGAGAGCGTCAGGCACTTCATCGAGACCGGCAAGGCGCACAGCCAGATGGGTCTGGCCATGGCGGAAGACAAGGTTCAGGGCGTCAGGGAGACCGTTCAGGACTGGGTCAAGAAGGGCCAGTAGAGGAAAGATAGACGAAGACTCTCTTATGTCAGGAAGAGAAAGCCGAAGGGTTGGAATGTGTACAGGAATATCGGCCAGAGGATAATTTACTGGCTCGGTCAAAAAGTTCTAGTGTACGATATTTGGCCGAATGAATTGTTGATTTACTCCAACATTCGATATTGGAACTGTTGAAAGCAAACAAATCGAATGCGTTCACTGCTATTTCCGAGGAGATCGCGTGATTCCAATCAAGGGCTTCATGCTAACAATTTTTACGCGAAACTCCACGCAAGGACTACTACTGGCAGCGCTCGAGGAATTGGTCAACTCTTCAATCGTGTCAACTGATTGCAGGCGCTAACCAAAAGGTGTTTCGCTCACTGGGCATTTCTCGCTTCCATGAATGTCCGCTTGCCTTTTCTCGAGCTATAATTACATGAAGCAGATCCCGGAACCCTTTGAAAGCAAAAATGGTACTTCCAGCTACTCCAGCTTTTGACACTGGAAACTGTTCAAGGCAAGCAACTTTGACATGATGCATCACTACTTCTGGGAGACCGTGAATATCGATCAAGTATTTGATGGCAAAAATACCATAAGGAATTACCTGCCAGAATCACTACTGCCCGCACTCGCGCGTTTTACCGCATCTTCAGTTGCGCCTCTATCCCTCAGCATCTTAATCATATCCTCGTCGCGTCGACTAATTGCAGCCGCTAACAAGGAGGTGTGCCGCTCATTAGGCATTTTGCGGTCCCACAAATGTCTGCTTGCCTCGTCTCGAGTTGCGACATCAAGCAAATCGAGGTGACCCTTGATAGCGAAAACGTACTCCCAGCTCACGTCACTGCCCAAGTAATCGCTGGGATCTTGCGTCATGAGATTGTGCAATCTCAACCAGGTATCCAGCTGGAAACACTTGACGAGGTCGATCCGCGCTCGGGCTGCTGGGCCAAGCTCGGCATGGTAAAGTAATCCATCGAGAGAATATGCCAGAAGCGGGTAGTCCTTTTCCATTCGCTCGCGCCTCGTTTGCACTTGTAGAGGGCTTGTTGGAAGACACTCTATCGTACCATCAGATGGTGAATGAAGCTCCCTGGATGCGCAAAGCAGGACGTAGCGCTGGCAGCAGCGCTGCAATGGTATGTTGCAAGCGACGTACAAATCCGGTTTCAAGCCCGGATCCAGACGTTCCAGCCCGTCTTGTATCAGATAGTCTCTGACCGACTCGTGGATGAACTGGACAGTGGGCACCTCTCCTCTCGACATGTTTGCCAGGCCTCTGGACGCGTCTATCATGAATTTCAGCATATCATCAGGCGTCGTCTCGGCCGGATTCCAGGCTTCAAAGGCGTCGTCGCTCAAGTTGAGCCCAACAGCCAAATAACACTCTTCCAGCTTCAATGGTCTTCTTGCATACATAATCCACTGCAGCATCAAGAGAACGCTTGGGTCTTCATTTGAAGCCCGTCGGACGATATCATCGTACAGCTCGTGGAGTCCGCTGGGAAGTCCTCGCAAGCGGCGTTCGAGCAGATGAACCTGACCGCGAGCGCTGACCTGGTTGAGCATCGAGATGACAAGCACAATCCATAAGAATACGCCATCCGATCGTCGATATATCTCGTTTCTGATATTGCGAGCTACCTTCTCGTTGGCAATCTGTAGTTTGCTGCTGATGTACATTTCAATATCTTGATGGTGGCCCTCGTTAATATCGAGCATCAAGCTCTGGTGATGATTTACGGAAATGTGGGGGTAGTGTCGACTGGAGAGCAAGATCGAAAGCGAGATATCGTTCTCAACCGTATAGTCCGTCAGGTCTTCCAGATACTCCAGCAGTTCTCTCATCTCGTCGTCTGGACACTCGTCTAGCGCATCGATGTACAAAGTGAGCCTGAACGTCTTGAGCGCGTCGACAGAATCCCAGACCAGATCTTGCAAGAGCTGAATTGGCCAGCTCATTCGCTGTAACTGTCTCCTGCGGCTCGGCAAGGCATGGAATTTTGACAGCAATTGAGGAAACTGGTCCAGGAGTTGGTAAAGAAGCGAGCGGTATAGGCCCGAGGCTGATCTCTGCAAGACATCTCCTCTTGCGTTGAAGAAGAAAGCGAGAGTCGTCTCGTCCTGAAAACTTCTGATGCCATGAGCACATGCGCATTTCATGAGCGTCGATTTGCCTGCTCCAGGCTTTGCTTTGATCCACAGAAAACCATGGTGTTCTTGACGCTCCTCTGTATCTCGCCATCGTTGATATTCTTCACTTTCAAATAACCACTGACATGTCCGAGCATGGGCGGTGCTGATGGTTGCATGGCGTTCGTCCATTGATTCGAATGCCAATTTCTCCAGGAGTTCGGCGACAGGTCTCGGATGCATTCCCAATTCTTCTGGTGAGCGCGTTGCGATACTTGGGTTCACTTGCTGGTAGACAGAGGCGTTGTAGTTATGATACACATGGCCATACTGGTTTCTTGAGCTTCCCTGTGCCACTGTATCTTGGTACATCGTATGCGCATGATGCATGGGCCCATCTCCGCTATGCTTGCGTTTCTTAGAGCTCGACGGCGATGTTGGACTCGATGTCATGGTGAGTCGGATGTGTAGATGTTGATGCGTTTTACGCAATGATGCTGTCCGTACTCGCCAGTGCTTCGAGACTCGCGGTTCTCAAATGTGTGCCATGATACCTGGTTTTGCAGTGTTTCGTAGCATGCAGAAGTGCAAGGGAGGAAGAGGAAGTGGGGTCTCAGGAGCTGCAGTGTCGCTTTAAATAGTAGCGTAAGCGCCCATTGTGCATGAGGTGGCGCCGCCATATGACCGAGCTCGAACATGGCACGACAACCACGTCGCAGGCAAGATACGGTTACTCGCATTCGTGAAACGTGAGAATACCTCACAGGTCAACGGTCTGGGTGTCCTTGATGGCACGTAGCTGTTACGCAACAACCAAAGTTATGGTCCTTTCGCCAGTCTCGATATGTCTAAGCATGAGTGGCTGATGGTCACATGGCGTTCGTCAATCGTTTCAAAATGAATGTCTCCAGGAGATGAGCAGCAGGCCTCGTGTGTCCATCCGGTCACTCAGATGATCATGTGGCGATCCCCAGGTTTGGTTTGCCGGTCTGTATGTAGACAGACACATTGCAGGTAGTTATGACGATACACCCGTCCGCACCGTCTTCTGAACCCCACCACGTCTGTTCTTCCGCAGCCCCATATCCTTCCTTATACGCCGCAGCGTACGAATACTCAACTTAAAGCCCTCAGACGCAAGCACGTCCATAGTCTCAGCGTCTGTGAGAGTTTGTGTTGAGAACATGAGTGTAATGCGTGCACGAAGCTCGGGCGAGTCTTCGACTATGGGTTTCGTGGTTATTCCCAGCTCTCGAAGACGACGAGTGAATGTGCGGCGACTCATTGGTGTGCCGGTAGCGGCTTCCAGGGTTGTCCGTATAAACTCGTAGTGGCAGCCGCTTGCTATTAGGGCTGCGATTTGGTCGTGGAAGGGGGTGAGATCGAGTTGGCGTGGGCGTGCCATAATTTTCCGATCGATAGTCGTTTGGGTTGTGTATAAGCAGATAGGTCAGTAGGAGGCATGTGTGTATACAACTGTTTACGATGTGGCCTCTTGACAGTTTCCACGATCGAAGTTGATATGGCCATTTGGTCTATGTGGCCGACCGTTCGCTGCTCTGTGGCTGGCCACAAACGTACAAGGAACGACCTCAAGATTCACAAGCCAGATCACAATTATCCACCACGACGCTTCAAGAGCAGCCTATCTGTACAGAAGAGGAAGAGGGACAGCCGGACCTACGATTACCACGCTCGACTGGCCACTGCATAGCTCTCCCTCGTATAGAAGACTGTAACAGAGCTGCGACCATCAGTTTCAGCTTCAACTTGCTATGCTATTACTCGAGGAGAACGTCACAAGATGATTTTCGTGGCGCGCAACAAGGGAAGCAGTGCCCCACCTTCGGCTCCGTGGATGTCGAAAGAGGTGAGATATGTGCTCGGAAAAATGGCAATATGCATCACAGTCCTCGGTTCTACCTTTCTCAATCGTGTTGCGCCACACCCTATGCCGGCGGTCTTGAGTAGTGTCATTGGAAAAGCCTCTGCCGTACCCGGGAGCGGTTGGTCTATTCTAACACTGAAGACAGATATATGCTGTGCACATATGCTCAAGTTCCTCAACACATGTTTAATCCAGAAGAGAGAAGGTGTTACATGAGCTCGACACGGGTAAGACATATATTTTCAAGTGCTTCGTTGCGTTCTCATTAATCCCGATCGATCATAAACCAGCTCTATCTAGTATTCGACTCCCATCTCCAGCACCAACAATCATGAATCTCTCCTCTTCCATCTAAGACTGCGCGGCGAATCCAAGACGAGGGCTGGTCTGAGTCTGGTCGAAGATGGCGTACACACTCTTGAGGAAGATGTCACCGAAGATCGACAAGCCAATGCCGTCATTGGACTGGATACCACCGTAGCAAGTGCTGCCGCTGGTAGGAGCAAAGTTGATGTAGCTGCCAGGGATAACGAAAGTCTTGCCGCCGATAGCAACGTTGAAGTTGGGAAGGGTGGCGCTGCAAGGGAAGACATAGCCGCCCTCGGAGCTGCTGTACGATGCACCGGAGACTTTGGCGTAGTACGCCTTGACGGCGGCGTTGGGGATGAGGAGGAGGGTGGTGCCGGTGTCAGCGATGGCGGTGCCGATGCTGCCGGTGGTGGTGGTGGCGGAGCCGACGCTGTAGCCGCCGGCGGAGAATTGCCAAAAGCCCTGGCCGCTGTTGACGGGGACGTAGGTGATGGCGCCGGTGTACTTGGAGCTGTCGATGAAGCCGAAGTCGTAGCTACCGGCTTCGCCCTTCTTCAGGTCGACGGCGAAGAGCTTCTGCTTGAGAGAGGACTTGACGGTGTCGAAGAAGGTGGTCTGCTTCGTGGGGCGCACGGTGTTGATGCTGCTGAATGCAAGGCCGAGGAGGCCGTCGTTGTCGGTGTCTTGAGTGAACTGAGCAGAGACCTGGGTGGCGGCCTCGACTGCCTGCGAGGTGGCAGTGACGGGACCGACGACGACCTTGTCGGCGTAGACGTCACCGCTAGCACCAGAGCCGTCCTGGTAGCTGATCTCCCAGGTTGCTCCGGAGATCTTCTTGCCAGATGTGGAGGGGTTGTACTTGGGGTGGCCGGCGCTCTGGCTGGCGGGAGTCTCGGTGGAGAAGACCCAACTGGGAGGTCGTTAGTTGCAGTCATGCAAGACTGAAACACAGTCAGATCTACTTACAGGTCAGAGCTTCCGGTGTCAAAGTCCAGGTTCAAGGTCTGTGCGCCCACAGTGACAGGGCAAAGGTACTCGGAATCATACTGAGAAGTCGTTAGCGTTGGTACTTCTCATAGTAACGTCAATCCATGGAGAGCCACAACGAACCTGCTCAGGGTTGGCAGCAACAGAGCCCTGCTGCACGGCAGCAGCAGCGGCCTTGACATCGGCGGGAGCAACAGCACCAACGTGTGCGTATTTGCCGTAGGTCTTTGCAAGCTGCTGGGGACCAGAAACGAAGGTCTTGCCAGCAGGGACTTGCTTGACAACGAATGAATGCGTGCCGGGGAAGGTCGCAGGCAAAGCGAGCGAAGGCGCAACAAGAAGTGATGCGATCAGAGAGTACAACATTGTGACCGAAGAGCGAGAGACTGTTGGCTGGAGAGTGGTTGTGTTTTAATGATTCCAAGCTGATCGAGAGGCATCTCCTCTGGCATCTTATATGTTTCTTTCGAGCCATGGTCAGGTCCGTGAGCATGTATCACGCTTCCATCCATCTGCCATCACAAGCACGACTCCGTGGTAGCGTTGTTGCAATATCGCACACCTTCCAGATCTGGTATCGACCGAGAGACGCCATGAAGAGGTGACCATCTCGACTGCAGCTGATACAATAGTGCGTTGACCTTGATGGAGTTGACACTTTGAGACTGGCGAGAGCGTCTTCAGGCTAGTACATCTAGCTTTACCTACCGTAGATGCTAGTCTCGTTCTCTTCGTGACCGCGATTGGCTGCAGGGGTAAATCGCCCTTCGGCTTTCATATGCAAGGGCACATCGGTTTGTAGTACTGTATGTACTGTATCTCGAAAGCATATTGGGCCATCGGCATGCATAGCAACGAACGATAGACTGGTACCAACATCAGCTGAACACATTCACAACTCATCAACAACCATCTTGCAACAAACAAGTACCGACAAGCAATGCCAAGTGTACTGTCCCATGAGCTTAGAGTGCTTAGGGCTCTTGTGCAGCCTTGGACGTTCCTGCCCAGCCTAAGCTGCAGCTACAAAGATAACGAAATGCGGCCTCATATATCCCCGTGGCGTCTGATGCCTCGGACGCGGCTCCATTAGGAAGGTCTCAGTTAGGGCCCGCCCTTAAGCGCCCGCCAAGGCTCGACGATTCAGAGAGCCAGACGAGAACAAAGTGGCCTGGTTGGTGAGTAGCGCAATCTCCAGCACGGGAACTGGTAATGTGCATGCTGATCAGCGCGAATGAAGGAAGGCCACTCGGCGTGTTTTCCTTGAGGGCATCTTCAAGCTTCGGGTCCTTCGTTAGCGCGTAGCTTGTTTGTCCTCCTTGACTCCTTTGTAGGATTGGTAGGGCGGCGCGGATCGCGTCATCTCGCTTAATTGCTATTACAGAGTTTGGCCCAACTTCGATGGCGATAGAGTAGTGTAGGTTTTTATTCTACTTCAAGATTGATCAGATTGGTCATGTGGAGTGGTTGATGAAGGCGCAATTCACGCGGAAGAACTTCATCGCCCAGCAGCAATGCAGCGGTGTGGGGGGATTCTGTACGCCTGCATGATGCCTCGGCAAACTGTCTTTCAGAACGTACATCCTGGTCTTGTTCAAAGGGTTCGTTCTAACACGGGGTCTTGTTGTTATAGCAAAATGGTTGTCATGGGCTCACTCTTCAAGGTGCCTTACCTCTACACGTGGTCTTTTGCTTGTAAGTGAGACCAGAGGTGACCACCAAACTTGGCCACTAACCTCTTTTTTACTCGGTTCATTCAACAATAAGGAAACGCTCTGAGGCGACAACACACAGAAGTTGTGATTTGCAAAGTGTAGGAGATAGATTGACTCCTCGTAACTAGCGAGTAGAGTGTGTCGTATCGCTGCTATTTTCGACCGATGGACCACCTGACCATCATCCAACGCCTTCGCTTGTCTTACAGAAGCATAGGTTCATAGAATCATAGCTCGTCTCTCCTTCCTCCCGCTTATCACCTCCAACGCCCAAATCAAGGCTTCGGCACGTGCAGTGTCTTCGACAGCATGCAGCATCCGTGTGCCAGGAAGAGAAGAACCACAGGGTGGAACTCCAGCAGCGTACCAGTCATGACAGTTCCATAAGGAATGTTCTCCTGAATCCAACCCTTTGACACCCAGTATGCCGTCAAGGCCATGATCGACAAGCTCGTGGGAATCGGCAATCCTTCGAAGTACTTGGCCTTGCCGTTGGCGTCCTTGGGCACGTTGCCAGTAGTGACGTTGAAGCGAGCCAGGCGCGCGAGGCCAGAGAGGACGAAGCAGGTAAGGAAGAGCTGGTCGAGACCGGTACGCATGCCTGCGGCAAAGGCACACATGGAGGGTGCGACACCGAAGGAGATCTGAGTTTGCTGTTAGCTGGTGATTATAACAAGATCATTCTTCTCAGATGTCACTCACAAGATCTGCCAGGGAGTCTAGCTCCGCGCCCATCAAGCTGCTCTTGCCTCTCCATCTTGCAACCATGCCGTCAAAGAAATCGAAAAGTAGGCCAAAAGGCATGAGCGCCAAAGCTGTCCATATGTGGCTGGTCTCGTGGGCTGGGCCAAGGCAGTAGCGCATTGAGAACTGGATGGACATGACACCGCAGAAACCGTTCATGAGGGTAATGAAGTCGGCAAGGTGGTAGGCGCGGACCAAGCTGAAGTGGCCTGGGTTCTGGGCTTGAAGGAGGTGGGCCTGCTTGTCCTGAGCTGGTCATTGTTAGCGAGAGATATCCATGGAATCTAGCAACTGTATACTCACAAGGCTGCTGCGCAACTTCTTTGGCAGTCTTCTCGACGCCATTGGGCACTCCAGATCTCTTGGACATGCTGGCGGTAGCTGTAGGCTGCTTCGCGTGGATTACGCGTTTGGCGGAGTAGTGGAGTGGTATGTGAAATGAGCGCAGTACGGATATCCAGGTATTGCGAGTATTTAGGTGGTGGGAGAGGATGTGAAGAAAGTGGAAGAGAGTCTCGTCACCAGACCGCTGTCAGGCAGGCAAATGGCGGCGGCTGTTGATCATCTGCTTGCTGGCAGCTTGATTTCGCTCCAGCATCATGGCTGTGATGTCATTGGTGGAAGACTCAGCCTCAGGCACACGCGAGTCGCGCTTGCAGCAACATTGAAACGCGGCTAAATAAACAGCAGAAGCCCAGGCCCAGTACACGACGAGGCGAAGCAAGGCTTTTGCATTCACGAGAGTGTTCCTGTTTGCACGATCGATATGCAAGTTGCTCAATGATGGCCACGGCCGATGTGCAGCTGGGGTCTGTATTCCCCGTAAAGGACTACACCATACCCACACCAGACGCCAGTCCCAATCTCGGCGTGCTCGCCTCTCCAGATGAACCCTTCGGAGGCTTCAATGTGCCAGAAACAGCAGCAGACGAGGCGGTACGGACAGCAAGGGCATGGAGCACAGCAACACGATACCTGAGTACCGATCATCCAAGTAATGCATCCTCGCCCTCACAACGCGATGTCGAAGCTTTCAACGTACTGCTTGCCACCAACGAGCAACTAGTGCTACTAGCAGACTGGTATCTCAACAGTATCTCGACCCATTTCAGGGAGCATGTACTCCCTGGTCTTTCACAATGGCAAGAACCGATTGCCGTGTCCAGGGCCAATGATCTGATCAGCACTACCGCGCAAGTACTGGGAGACGCGCAGGAGGCGTATCTTGAGCCTCTGATCCGGCTTTCTTCGTCCTCACGTAGCATCCGGTTCAAGGCAGTGGTCGATGCGTTTCGCTCTCAAGTCGTCAGAAGATGGCACTCGCTGGTCTTGTACTCGCTGCCTCGCCAACGTGTAATGAAGACTCTGGGAAGCGCTTTGTACCAGCACATGCGAACGGATCTTGGCATCTATAGCAATCCCGAAAAGTGTCTGAAGAACGACCGCTGCCAATGCAGGATCAACTTCAAAGACTTCCCCCTGAAGGCACTTTATAGCGTGGGTCTGGGCGGTGATCTTGCTCAACGCGCTCTGGCACTTGCTACTCACCGGCTTCTCGACGGGCCAGCTGTGGAAAGACAGTGCTTACAAGTCGACTGGAGTGGGCAGAAGACTATTGTGCCACGCCTCAAGGCTTGGATAGAAGAATGTTTCGCGCCTTGTATCCAGGGTGCCATTGGTGCGCTCACGGGGTCACAGTTTCAGTTCACTAGCAACGACATCGAACGCATGGCCGCAAATGCAGTGCTGAGTCTTGTGCGCAAACGCACCGAGACTCTCTTCGATTACGTCAAAGTCTGGCCTGCTAGCAAGGGAGCGCTCCTCGACATCAAGGAGCAGATTATCACAGGATCCACGCTAGAGAAAGCCTCATTATGCACGGCATTCATCAAGCAGGTGCAACAACGCATTCTGCATGCAGGTGCAACCACTGTCGAAGTGCTGAGCATATACGTCAATGTCATACACGCTTTCAAATTGCTCGACGCCCGTGGCGTACTTCTTGACAAGGTCGCAGGCCCTCTTCGCAGCTATCTCAGATCACGAGACGACACCGTTAGCGTCATCGCTACAAGCTTCCTCGCAGATATTGACGCGAATGGAAACTTGTCAGCAGAAGGCGACGACAAGGTGTGTGTCGATATTGCCAAAGCCGCCCAATCATCATCGTTGGAAGACGCCCCAAGCGATCGGGGTCTCGACTGGGACGACATGGACTGGGTCCCTGATCCTATCGATGCCGGTTCCAATCACAAGTTCAACAAGTCAGAGGATGTACTATCATACATCTTGGGCCTCTTCGACCAAGAGGACTTCGTCAAAGAAGTCACTAATGTGTTGGCACAACACCTTTTGCACGCTACGGATCCTGAGTTTGCCAAAGAGACAAGGCTTGTTGAGCTTTTCAAGTCTCGATTTGATGCAAGTAAACTGCAGGCCGCAGAAGTCATGTTGAAGGATATGCGTGACTCTGTGATGTTGCAGAAGAGAATCTTACCCAGTCGTGGCCAGAAGTCAGTTCCCACTCCTCGCGATATTCAGGCTGCGGTTCCCGACGAAGGAATTACTTTGCGCTCTTTGCATCAGCAATTCGAGGATCGAATGACTCAGTCGCAATTCCTTGCGACCGTGAAGCTCACGACCAACCGTCGTGGTGACCTCTACTTCCCCAAACGCGGTCGCGTGCCATCAGCTGCGAATGAGCCAGCAGCAGACAAGGATGAATCAAGTGGCCCGGATATCAGCTTCCGCATCCTTTCGAGCTTCTTCTGGCCTCAACTGCGTTCCAATAAGTTTGCTCTCCCCAGCACGTTCACAAATGATCTCGCACATATCGACAGCAAGTTCGCGCATTACAGTGGCCAGCGTCGCTTAGAGTGGCAGCATGCACTCGGCAGAATGTCCATCACCCTCGAACTCGAAGACCGCAAGCATGAAGAAGTAGACATTCCTGCCTGGCGAGTCAGCGTCATCAACACCTTCTCGTCCGACGAGGGAGATGATGCAACAACACTCACAGCTTCACAACTCGAAGACATGCTCCAAATGGACGCCGAGCTTGTCTCCGACGCCCTATCCTTCTGGTCGAACAAACGCGTCCTCTACCAGCCCACGCCAGCTGAGTATGCCGTCCTCGAGCGCCTCGACATGGACGTCGCGCCCACTGCACCCGCCGCTGCTGAAGAAGAAGCTTTCTCGGCTGTCAAATCGCAAGACGCTGTTCTTCGAGAGAACGCCCCCATGTTCGAAATTTTCATCGCCAACATGCTGCGCAATAGTGGAGCGAAGGAGGTTGGTGGTATGATGGGAATCGCGAACATGTTGAAGATGGTGCTACCTACTTTCACGTATGGAGAGGAGGAAGTGCTGTTCTTGTTGGGCGAGATGGAGTCAAGGGGTGAAGTAACGAGGGACGGAGAGTCGTGGAAGATTGCGAAGTGAGGTGTGGAAGTGGTGGTCCGACCGACACTATACGCAGTTTGCGATTAGCTTCTAATGCTCACAACAATGAGAACTATTGCTACAGTATTCTGCGTCGTTGCACTCTCCTCGACTTTGTTTTCAAATCAACCACATGCATTCAAGTTCGTGGTTTCTCGGACTTCATATGATGCATTAGGGTTGGGGTTATGGTAAGCATTTTTCCTGATCTTTTTCCACATCAGAGGTTTACATGGCCAGAGTACCACGAATGCATGATTCTAAATTCATAACATATATATTCACCCATAAGGCACTGTGGTTTGGGGATGTTAAAGGCCTAGATACGCACAGTAGGGCGCTATGGAAGTTGAGGTCCTATGACGCCTTCCACCAATATGGATCCAAAGCTGAGAACAACATATTTACTTTGCCCTCATTATGCAAGAGCATAGTTGGTACGATTGGTGCCAATGGCACCGCATTACACCGAGTTACCCGCTTATAGGAATGCAAAACAGATAATCCATAAACGAGCCTAACAACTCTGTTTTCGTTTCTTGTAGTACTATAATACAACCCAAGCCAATCGCTACTGGCAATTAAAAGACATCGACTCCCGCTAGACGCAAATGATCATCTCCTCTCCTATCGTACGTAAACACGACACTTCTTGTCCTCCAGAACTCCTCTAACATGCAGTCTCCACCGTCGACCTATCTACCACCCTCGACGCGCTTGTAATTCCTCAGCTATGAACCGTGCCACATCGGAGCCATACTACGGCTTGCCGGGCAACGGCACACCGCTCAAGAGGTTCACCAGCAGCGTGGGATCGAATCTCGTGGCGTTGTAGCTAGCGGCGTTGGGCAGGATGCTCAAGAGGTAAGTGACCTGTCTCGGCAATGCCGCGGGCTGTGGCGCACTCATTGGCATCTGCGCCGCACCGCCAGGGACGAAGTTCTTCACTGCGAAGCCGCCGCTGCCGCCACCAGCACTGACGTTCATGCCGGTGTTTGTGGTAGGGACGTTGGCGGACATGCTTCCGCCGGACGTAGCAATGCGTTTGCCGGCCGCGCCCTTGATGGGTGACTCGCCGCGCATGAACTTGCGCGAAGGAGTGTCAGCATCAGAGTCATCAAGGCCACGCTTAGGCGATGAGATGTAGGGGCCATGAGGTCCGAGACGCATCTCGCCTGTGGGCGGGCTGGCCATTGCTGCGATACCACCTGGCGGAGGCTGCTGGGGAGGGAAGGCGCCAGGTGGTGGTCTCTGGCGAGTTTGGGTTGCAGAAATGACGATCTGAGCCTTTAGGGGGTCGAAAGCAGGCATCTCGAAGCGGTGGCCGAAGCGCAGGATCTCAGGTTCCAGGGGGAACATCTCGGACATGCGCTTCTCCAACTTGTGGATTTGCGCAAGGTCACCGTAGTTGGATTCGAAGCCGTGCATGTAGCCAAGCAATGGGCGACACTTTTCCTTCTGCACCTCTGGGGGAACCGAGGCAGTGTTGAGGATCTTCGTCAGCGTGGTCTCGAACACTACCTTGGCGTTCGTAAGATCGTTGACAGAAACAAGGTGCTTGATGTATTCGAGCGCGAACATTTCGTCGACTGGGAAAAGCTTGAGGCCGCGCTCGAAGATCTTGGTCGCGGCGTGGTCTCGGTAGCAATGGTGCTCGAGCAGAGCAGAGACAACGTAGACATCGCTGGTTAGCGAGCCGCGTGGTCTGGACTCTGCAAACACACCGCGGAAGCCCTTCTTCGCCTGCTTGGGAGCACCCTGGCCTTGAATGCGACGGAAAGCGCGCATCTTTGCGCACCAAACGGACGAGATGATACGCTTGAGCAGGTCGCGATGAACATCGAAGCTTGCCTTGATCCCCTTCAATTGCTCCTCCAGCTGATCCTTGCGCGATTTCGGCTTCTCGTCTTCGTCCATGTCGTCGTTGTTCTCGTCATCCTGGTTATCTTGCTCTTCCGGTGTCATGTTGGCGAAATGCTCCTGGACGCCCTCCTGGACTCTCTTCTCGCGTTCGTCATAAGTTTTCTTTAGTGAATAAAGAGCTGTGAGACTGATTTCGTAGACTGCGTCAAGCTTGGTGCCGTTTTGAATGATGATCTCTTCCGAGGATCCCGCGGGCAGTGCGGCTTCGACACGATCGGCCTTCTTCAGTACTAACAACACTGATTCCGGGTTGGCGGCAATTCCATCGTCCAAGAACTTCTCGCCCTCTTCAGTCATGTCATCTTTGTTTTGATCGAAACACCAGACGGCAGCGTCGTACCAGATGTTGGGGTAGAAACGTAAGGACATAGTAGCCTGCTTGAGAACGAACAGAACGCGCTTTCTGTATTGTGCGCCTTCCTCTTCACCCTTCAAGACCAGCTCGTCCGCCTGCTCCCAGCGAATCCATTCTTGCCACTTCTCCACTTGAATACCGAATTCATCTTCACCCTCACATCCATACACGGGAGGGAGCTTCGGTAGGCTGTATCTGTCCAAGCCAGCCAGTCGGCTGTCCAATTGCGTCTTTGCCGACTTGGCTGTCATGTAAGAGGGACCCTGTTCATTCAGGTTCTTTCTACCAGCCACCCGGTTTTGTGAGGTCTCGAAAGTGTCATATTCTTTCCAGAGCTTGGTGGTCTCTTCATGAGGAATAGCAACGGCTCGTTGGTACGCCTTGCGGAGAAGATCAGACTTCTGCATGTCTTGCCAGCCAGCTCCCCCAACAGACCCGGGACCAGATTTGATGAACTCGATGTACTCTTTCCACAGCTCACCTGCATCCGGGTCGATGCCAACCTTGTCAAGCACCACCTCGAAGACTTGTGAGAGGAGTGTACGATTGCGCCCATCGGTGTCATTGATTAATGGGTTGCGACGACGACAGAAGTTGAGGTAGAAATTCCACATTTTGGTGTCCAGAACCTTGTTCAATGAGTTGCCAAGGATCTGCTCTACGCGGCCGTTCTCCCCGTTGTCTTGCTCCCAGTGCGCGTATTCAAGCCAAACGCTCGCCTGCCAAATCATGTTAGTATTCTGTCCGAATGTGACGCTGCGGATTGCTACGTACCGCTGACGGGAAGACAGCAAGGAACCTCTCGTATACTTTGCGAGCGTTATCTGGCTGATCCTTCTCCTTGTAGTGAGCAATAAGTGTCATCCACGCGTCAGTGTCAGCCTTTGGGTCGTCTGTGATGCGATCCTCAAGCTGACCAACTTTGTCGTGTGGAAGGCGATGCGCCAAAGGTGCTGACTGGGCAGTCTGAGAAGTGCTCGCGCCGTCAACGGGCTTGGGAGCTGGTGTGGGAGCAGCACTTGGCTGCACTGAGGGTGAGAGAACATTGCCTCGTTCTGCCGAAGCAGCCGAGACTTGGACAGCAGGGACAGGTATATCAGAAGTAACGCTAGACACAGGAGCAGAAAGAGATGCAGTTGTGGATGTAGCAACAGTAGTGGAGCCCGTGAGACCGTTGTTCTGTTGTGCAAAAGAAGCAGCGACAGCATCTGGCGTAGGTTCACTACCTAATGATAAGTCTTGCGCTTCCGACGTCGCAATAGCACCCAGCCCTGATTGTGCGCCGCGCGTGCCATTAAGTTGCGACGGCGCGGGTGTGGCATCTTCCTCATCGTCACTCTCTTCTAGAATGAATCCTCCGACAGTTTTCGGCTGTGTGCTCTGTTCCGCGACATTGGGCGCGGCAGAGGGTGTGCGGCTGACCTGTTGTGAAGGCTGCGCCGAAGCGGTCGTTGAATGTGCTGGCGTTTCGTGTGGCGGCGTGGTATTTTCATATCCTGGCTCGTATTCTTCCTCATCATCATCATCGGCGACATTGCCGCTCACAACTGCGGCTGGATCGTAGCTATCGTCATTGTCGTCCTCAGCATTGAAGGTGGGAGGGTCGAGCGGGTCGTACTCCTCCGCCATGATAACCTTGGGAACAGATAGTGAGCGCAAATACAGGGATTGTGAGCAAACAGAGAGGGATGGATGCTGGTAACGGTATGGCAGTGATAGGCAGGTGAGTTGTGAGGCTGTTGATGATGGCTGTTTGAAGTTGCTTTCTTGCGACCGAGAGCTTCAAACGCGCGCGCGAGAGAACCGAGACTAGCGCCGGGAAGCATCCGCGTTGCCAAAGTCCTGGGAGCGGAGGCGAGCTCGACTTCACTCGCCGTAAGGAGACATCATAACCACAATTGAAGCATTCGGAGTCACGTGTCAATACACAAAGAATCAATCATTCAGATACAGCGTCAGCCGTGTGTCGCTACTCTACTCGTTTTCCGACTTCAATACCTCACTTTCGTCGACTCTCGACATTACATACAAGCCACTTGTTGCATCCGCCAAACAAAGCCCGCTGTACTCGCACCTCTTCACTGGCGTTCGGAGGACAAGAACTCGGATAAGTCCATACTTTCTGGGACTCACGACATCACATCCATCGACTTTCATATTCCGTCCTCTGATCCGGCCGCAAAGAACGTTGGGAATTGCTAGATTACTCCACTGCCATCAACGCAACCGGGACTGCTAGCTACTGCAGAACTCACATTCAAATCATCATGGCACAACGGCGAAGCAGCATGCGTCTACCGCCTTTCTTCAGGAGACTATTCAAATTTACCTCGATGGATTTTGAGACGGTAGGTTGTTTACGAAGACATGTGTTATTAGCGATGCTAACCCGAAACAGGCCGTATGGGAAATGACACAGCTTATCATCGCACCTAAAAAGGTGTTCCGAAACATATACTATCATGTTAGTTCACTTGAACTTCCACTATAAGACCTCATGAAAGTTGCTAACGAGACTCACAGAAACGTACGTTGCAAATCGATGCACCGTCATCGGCAATTGACAAACTAACAATCGACTTTAGAAACCAAGAACTCGTACCATCGAGCGGATCCGGCCTTCACCTACCTTCTATCGCTCTTCTTCTTAATGACTGGTGTGGCCTGGGGATCGGCATATGCTGATGGCGTGGGCCCCACTATCCGAATTGCCTTGGTCTTTGTCCTCGGTCACTTCCTCGGAACTTCTCTGCTGGTCTCGACTCTCATGTACTTCCTTGTTGGACGAGTCCTCGGCAAGCGAAAGCAAGGTCTTTTTGGACCACCTACTAGTGGCGAAGAAGGACTCGAGTTTGGGTACTGCTTCGATGTACGAGTCCCGATTTTCCTCCCTTCCCGCCCAGAGCTTTACTAACCCGACGCCTAGGTCTCCATCCGAGCATTCCTGCCACTCTGGGTCTTCCTCTACGTGCTGCAGTTCCTGTTCATGCCGCTCATTGCGCGTGACTACTGGGTGTCAAACTTCTTTGGGAACACCATGTATCTTCTGGCTTTCGGCTACTACTTCGTGATCACGTTCCTCGGCTACAACGGTACGTACCAGAAGCTCGTTAACAACCAAGCCAAAGTCCCGCTGACAGCAATGCAAGCTCTACCCTTTCTGAGCCGAACGGAAGTCCTTCTCGCTCCTGTGCCGGTGCTGGTCATTCTTTGGTTCATCAGTCTGTTCACTTTCGACTGCGCGACCAGCCTGGCGCCAGTGCTATGGTGTGGCGTGAATCTCCGGAAAGCAGTGTGATCATCTACTTCCGAAGAAGGACCACCAAAAGATGCTGTTTGCGGCAATAGCGCACACGGGGAACTGACACAATAGACAAATCATAAATGTAATATGTTACAGCGCACCAACATCTTCATCTTCCAGACACTCTCACCCGCTCATTCAGCATCCAAAGGACACACAGGCGGCACATCCCCAACCTGAATCCCACCCCTCTTCTTCACATCCGAATCGTGGAACGGCGTCCTCAACCCGCCCTCGCTCTCCGGCACCGCTAGCCAGAGCCGCATCAAATGCCTCCTGACCCGCTCCCTGCCATTCTCATCAACGCTCCCCGCCGGCCAATCCTTGTACGCCGTCCTCGCATGCAACACATGTCCATTAGCAAGAAGCTGGATATCGCCCGGCTCCAGAATCATATGCAACGCCAACCTCGTCGCCATCTCCTCGAGAGTCTTCAACGCGTGCAACTGCGCCGCGCTTAGCGGGGGGATCACCGCGTCGGGGCCCGAGTTGTATCGTCCGAGCGAGGTGACGTTGTTGGGGTCGAATTTGAGCCACACGCGCTCGCTGTCGCGCTCGGTGTACAACACGCTGGAGACGTACCACGGGTCCTGGCCCTCATCAAACTCGCCTTTGCGGTCGAAGTACCAGTTCGGCGTTGTGAGGGTTTCGACGACGTCTGGGTGCTCGCGCTGCAGGGTGTTGTAGATGTGGTGGGTGGAGGCGATGTCGGACTCGCCGCCGGAGAGCGATTTAGAGATGCAGAGCAGGCCGACGAGGTCTGCGCCGTCGGTGTGGAAGTATTGTCTGGTGGGGTTTGAAGTGTTAGTGGCGGATTGGGCTTTCTCTCGAGATGCTGATCTTGGTAGGGACGGACGTACTTGGCGTTGGTGCGGTAAATGCGCACTTTATCTTTCTGCGTGGGATCCTCGCCGAGGTCTTTGACGTGGCCTAGGACGTGTCCGCGGCCGTTTTGGCTGCGAGTCGTTAGCTTATTCCGATCTCCCAGAATTGCCGATTAATTTGAGTGATCGACGTACCTGACAAAGTATCCAAAGTATGCTCCGAGTCCCATATATCTGCCTCGAAGATCAGCAATCCGCCAACAAAGACCGACTCTTTCGCCACTCCAAACAGCAGAATCAAACTCACGCAGTCGCCGACTTCTGCAACCCCCAGTCCTGCACCGGAATCCCCTTGAACAGAATGAACCCCTTGCCATCGAGCACCTCTCTCCTAATCGTCCCAAAGAACTTCTCAAGCGTAGGCAAAGGGAACAAATCCTAATCATCAAGTCAGTAAATATTACACATCAAACAACAAACACTCCTCCCAGGTCCCCAAAGAATAACATAAACCCACCTTCGCCATAGCAGTCAACTTCCACCCCTTCTCAATAAACTCATCCGCCGCACCCCCCAGCTCCGCAATCTCCTCTTTGCTAAACACGTGCGTCCATCGCTCCGGGTGGTCACGGTAGTCCTCAGCTTTCCACACCGTCGGGCCGGAGATTTCTTTGGGGAAGTTGTGAGGAGGCGTGAGTTGGGCGTAGATGGGGTTGTGCTGGCCGGAGGTCTTGAGGCCGTCGGGAAAGAGGGATTTGGGGGCGGCGTTGTTGAGCGTGGTGGTGGTGGAGGCCATGGTGAATTCGTTTATCTGGTTCTCGTTTCGGGAGTGAATTTGATCGAGGTCCCTCTGGTGTCGTTCCTAAGTAGCCTTTTCTTTCAAGGTCTTTCAGGTTGGTATCCTATCGTTTGCCTTTTTCGATCGCGACGAGCTGCTCACTCGGCGCAGGGTATTGAAGGGAGAGTAAAGTCAAAGTAGCTCAACGTCTGAGACGATGATGTATAGCAGCAGCAGCACAAAGAGTCTCTTCAATGGATCAGAATGATAGGAAACCCAGAAACCTACCATCCAAACAATTACATACCCCACCCACCTCCAAAAATCTAAAGGCCGACATACGGAAGCTGGGTAATGTGATCCTCGACAGACATGGCGTGCTCGACCTCAACCCCACTTTTTTCGGCTGTAGGCGCCAATCATGGAAGCAGAGATAGGCATTCGCGATTACATCTCTAGATACCTGAGATATCGCCTTATTGATTTAGTCGCCGCGTGGGAATTGTATTGCGATTGCATGATCGATTGACTTCATGTGTGGTCTTTGTGCTGACCAGGGTGAAGCTGGTGAATTGAATGCCATGATGGTTGTTTCCAAACCCATGATTCGGCGAACGCGATACTCGAGGACTAGGACTCGGAAAAAGAGAAGAGAAGGGCACAAAGAGCGAACATTGGTCTCGACAGTCGTTTTTGCAATTTCGTATTCTACAATGCGTATACAATTGGGGGCCCAAAAGATGAACTGTCTGTCTAGGCAGAAAAAAAAAAGGTTGGACAGTTTCAAAAGACAGGTCTCGCTCTCTCTCGACATGTTCCACGCTCGCTAAATAGTCGTCCAATCCAACACTCTCAATCAGTCCCTCATTGCCATGGCATGCAATCCGCACAGCAGGCCTAAGCTGGTCTTGTCGCAGTTGGGCAACATCAATGCGCCGATGACTGCGTGGCCGAAGGGTGCACCGTCCCATTTGTCGGATACGATCTCGGTGTCTTTGTCTTTGGAGTCTTTTGACGCAGCATCGAGAACGGCGGCGCCGTTAACGAATCCCCGTGTGAGCGCGCGTGAAGTACCCGCTTTCTCTGCCAGACGCTTCATCATCATGAGAGCCCGGTAAGAGATAAGACGGAAGCTTTCAACATCCCAACCCATGGGTGGAGGACCCTTGGCAGCTGCTGCGACAGGTCGAGGAGGCTGTTCAACAGAAAGAAGAGACGCGAGACTGAGCAGACTGCTGGCCCAGCCATCATCACTATCGAGCCAAGCACGGGCAAGATCTGATGCATTGCTGGGCGCGAGAGTTGTGAGGATATCTGCCGCAAGCATACCTTGGGTGAGATATGCTTTTCGTGCTTCGACAATACGGAGTTGAGTTGAGTTTGTTGTGGATCCTTTTGAGCGATCGGGAAGGACTGATATTGCAAGGGCGAATGCTCGCGTGAGGAGGTCGAGTGGCGATTCCGAGGATGCAAGAGAAGAGGATGGCGCCGTGAAGATACTTTTGTACAGGACGCGGTTTGGATCTTGTCGGGCGAGGAGCTTAGCCAGGCAGTCTACCGCTGGTGGCAGGTAGCGGTGTACCGAAGGCACGAAACTTGGGAATACCAGTTTTGAGGTGCTTTCGGTGTAGCTGGGACTTGGCTGTGGCGCGAAGGCGAGCAGGAAATGAAGGACATGCAGGGCGTCGTCTCGAGTCGCCAGCTCTAGACTCTGTGTGATATTAGAAAGGAAAATGATCATGTCTTTGTAGAAATCCTGGGTATTGTAATAGGTCCGAAGCAGCATGTTGCGTGTTCCTAAGAGGCGAATAGTGTTACTCAGCCATTTCATGAGAGTGTCTGTCGTGAGGAGTCGGTGGTTGTGTTCGTAGAATGAGAAGTTGCGGAGTACAACAGTCACAGCAAGCAGTTTGTCGGCAGCGCGATCCAACTCGTATGCTTGCGTACCAAATGCGGGAACATCCTGAAGCGCCTCTGCCTCTATCCGGGACCCACGCATGATGTCCTCGTAGGATGGTAGGTCCAGAGCATCCGAAACTTCAGCGGCTTCATCAGACAGCAAGTCTAATTGCTCGTCCGCGCAATCGATTAGGACGTCGATCAATTCGTTGCATTTCTCTAGCTCGAACGACACGCGTTGGTCCATGGATATTATAGCCAGAGCGTCCAAAGCGTATCGTACTTCCGAGTGGATACCGGATGCAAGACTGAGTGTTATTGCCTGGGTGTCGATGGTGCCCATCTCGTCTACCGTTGGCATCTGCGGCATATGCCGTTGGATATGAGTGCCGAGCTCCGAGAGCATAGGGATATCATAACCACCATCGAGGTTAACCTGACGTGCTTGTGGTACGTAATTGGTACTTTGAGGCTCTTCCATCTTCATAACCGGTCCACCAAGTTCCTGTTTGACAGACGGCGATCTTGTGACCTTTTGAACCGGCGAAGGCGCAGCGATTCCAGGCACCGCGGTTTGGGGAGCTACGGATTCGGACTTTTTCGCTTGCATACTGCTGTTTCGTCGGTGTGCAATGGTCCCTACCATTGACTGCTGTGGTGTTGTCATGCCATTCTGTTGGACAAGCGGAGTGTGGGGCTGCACGGGTGTCTGTTGTGGCTGGACTTGGTTCTGCTGGCCTTGCGGGAATTGGCCAAATTGGTTTGGTTGCTGTCCCGGAGGCTGCATTGGCTTTGTAGGTGAAGCTTGTGGTGGAGGACCAAATCCAGCCATTTGGTGTGCTTGCTGCCTCGCCTGCTCCTGCTTTTGCGACGCACGTGCTTGCATCCATGCTCTCTCATACATCATGATCGAGTTGAAGTAGATTTGTTTCAGCTGCTCCGCCGCAGACTCGTATCCAGGACCTACAAGGCCTAGCTTGTTGGCCACTGCAGTCCACTGGTTGTTTTGTTCCACAGACGCAGATCCATTAGCAGATATTACCACCTGCCAGAGCATGTAGAGGTCCACATGTTTCTGGCCAATGATAGGATTGGGATTTAATTGACGGCCCTGGCTCATGCAATACTGGTTGCACTGAGTCAGGAACGCTTTTCGCTTCATCTGCTGCTGCACCATCATCGGATTGGGCGCTTGACCTCCCGCGCCATTCATCATTTGCCCACCCTGTTGCTGCTGCTGCGCTCCAGGGTTGTACATCGAGTTTGGCTGGCCCGGTTGGCCGCTCATCGGGCGTTGCGGCGCAACTCCGCCATTGGCGCGCATTTGCTGCTGTTGCTGCATGAGGCGCATTTGATACTGTCTTTGCGCCATCTGTGACTGAGACATGGCGGCCATGTTATTCCCTTGCGCGCCCATCTGGTTCTGCATACCCTGCAATTGCTGCATGTTCTGGTTTGCGCCGTATTGCGCGTTGTAGCCGCCCATCTGGTTTTGCTGTGGTGTCATGGCATTGGGCTGTGACTGGGGCTGGCCCTGCGTGGGCGACATTTGCGACGCGTAGCCTCCCTGTTGTTGTTGCTGCTGCTGACCGGGGAAGGGACTCGGTGACGCGTTTTGCATGCGCGACTGCTGTGAGGGCTGCGAGGGCTGGCGGAACTGCTGGTTCTGCATTGTGGGTGACGGGGTCGCCTGGGCGGAGCCTGGCTGCTGCTGCAGATGCGCATATGGAGTTGGCTGTTGAGGGAACTGCTGGCCGGGTTGCTGGCCCGGGTACTGGCCATAGCTGGGCGTCTGCGAGCGCGAGACCTGGGAGGTGGGTGGAGGCGGCGAGCCAGCGGTGCCGTCGTGCTGGCGCTTCTGCGGGACAACAGAACCTGGTTGAAAGGTCTGGTTGTTGAAGGACTGCGCGTTGGGCTGGGCACCGAGGCCGCCGTTCTGGAGGCCAGGCTGGAAGGGCGAGTTGGGCTGTTGTTGGAGGTCGAAGTGCTGCTGGGGGTTGGCGAGGCCGGCGGTGTGGTTGGCGTAGAGTTGGGATGGGTTAATCTGGGTCGGGGTGCCTTGAGGAAACATGTCGGCGTGGGCAGAAGGCTGCCATTGATTCATGATGCGATCATGCGCCTGCGCGCAATGAAGGAAGTTAGCCTAGTGACGGACACGCGCAGCAGGAGCGAGCGACGAGTGGGTGGGTGGGATGCACGCGCACGGCAGGCACGTGAAGGCACATGCTGGATGCGCGCAGTAAGGATATAAAGAGAAAGAGAGATGGTTAAGATGCTTACCGGTATGGACTCGCTTCAGCAACAGATGTTTGGACGCGATCGGGCCGTGTGGTCGATGGGTTATCACGCGTAGCTGCTGGGCGAGGAGAGGCGATGGGCTGGCTGGCGGACGAGGCTTGCCAAGCAAGCACCTTCTTCTTCTTCGCCCCGGCAGTCGCTCTGAGCACGCCCGCTGGCGCAGCTGAGAGAGCATGGCGCCGTGGTATACAGCAGAGAAACAGGACAGCGAGAGTAGTAAACAGTCTACAGAGCACATACAAACACCCCAAGAGGCTACAAGTATGCGGCTCTTGCGACAAAGAGCTGCGGAGCTCTCGTCACCGCTGCCGCCAACGAGATCCAACCGCGGCGTTCGCACAGGGACTTTGCTGCTCAAGTGCACGGGCGCTATCATGTCATCACAATGTACAACCCACGATCCCCCTTCACCCGCCTGCATGTGCCCATCCGCGAGGAATGCTGTGAGATTGGCCGTGTCTTGTTTGGTTGTGTGAGTGAGCAATTATTAATTATTGCCTCTGGTTTTGCCCATCTCTTCACCCCTCCAACCTCCTCCCCTCTCCGCTGAAGGAGGAGGAGGAGGAGGAGCACCGAAGCCAGCCAGGCAGAACGTCGCGCAAACATGTCGGTGGCGGTTCATCATTCCAAGATTACGCCTCGCCCCACCCGTTCCCTATACACTTTGATTATTACTACCTTATCTGTCTCTCCTCTCTCTCTCTCTCTCTACCCTCTTGCTAGTCCGTCTTTCCCTGCTCGTCACGCGAGCCATGTTTGCTGCCAACCATGCGAAGTCAACCTCCTCCCTCCAAGTGATCTGCCAAGCGTGGCGGTCTAAGCGAGGAGGGAGGGATCCAGGTCACGCATCAACACCGTCGTAAAGCTGACACGCTCTTTTATTCTATGGGCGAATCGTTTCATGCGACGGAGAATCTTCTCTTTTGTATGTCAATCCCTCAAACATCTCCCTCCCAGCTTCGAGATCGTCAAGAAAAGCCATTGCTTCACCATGCCGGGCCGACTGCTCGACGTCGGCAGCCTGACGGGCAATCTTTCAACCCTGTCGCCGGAGGACGAAACCGGGAGTGTGCGGAACTTACTACTGAACACCACCATGTCTTGCCCTTATTGCAAATCTCCAGATCCCAGTTGCTTGGAATCATACCATTTTCGTTGCGAAAACGCTGGAATGCGCACTCGCGTAAGTGGCAATACCACACCCGGCTTCTGTGCTTGCGACGCCATCTAGGACTCCAGCAGCCCTGTTTGGCTTGCGACGAAGATTAGCAGGATAACCATCGCGCTACTATTACAACGAGTAGGTATAGGGTTTCAAGACTGTTCATCACTGATATTAGGACATCTCGAGGTCAATCGTCGACAGACATACAGCAAGCACACCAACGACCAGGACAACCCTTCTTACAATTTCGATACCACAAGCGACGTCAGCATCCCCTTGCAGCAAGACACCAAAAATCAAAATGCGAAAAGTTATGACCCTGTCTCTATTGAAGGTGCGATAGAGCCGTACTTCTTGTGCTGATCCAAAACACCCGCGGAGATGGTGATCCGAAGTTGTATTGCTGCATATGGGGAACTGTCGACATTGGATAATGTGTTCGTGAAGGAGGGCAACGAAAGCTTCTTCGACTGTGACAGGACGCGCTCAAGATCCCGTTGTGGCGTTCGGGTCGGGTTACACAGCATGGAGGCAAACTTGCCTATGCAGACCCCGGTCTTTGGGAGACGTTGACGAAAACGTAGATTCGTTTTCCAAGAATCGATTATACACAACTAGGCATTATGTAAGTTTGCAAAGGACTAGAATCATTCCATAACAATCTTGTTCAGAGTCATGAGCCCAACAGTCATGCTGACTTGACTTCACCTCACCTCATTGTACTCCCACTATTGACATCAGACCTCTCCATCCCTCACTCACTACAGCCGATCGTTCACATCAACACGCAATATCAAATCGCACTTCACTCTGTCGCGACTCACTTCCGCCACCCAACCCCTCCAAATGCAATCATCAAGCCCGTCACATGTCAGTACAGGTGTCGCGCCCTCGAGTCGCATGTCAATTTAAACCCTCCTGCTCCTGCACAAGTTCGGTCTTGCGGTCTCCCAACTTCTCTTCCACTTTCCACAGTGCGATCAACTTGCTCCCACACAACAGCAATTTTGCATCACACCACAATCCACTTCATACCAGTCCGAACAACCGGCTGCCTACTCTCAGCAGCCATGCCTCTCTCCGCGAAGCAGATGGAGTACCTCGCACTCGCTGTAAGTTTCTGAGACCAATACAGATCATCTCCCACTTTGCATCAGCCAGCTAACTCGAAATAAAAGTGGCAGTGCTTCGAAACCGAGCCAAAGGTACGCAATTTCACCCTCCGTTCCTTCCTCCACAAACATCTTCGCCATACAGCAAGACCCTAACATACAACCGCCACCCAGATCGACTACAACAAATTCGCCACCGTCGCCGGCCTCAAAACCCCCGCCTCCGCCCGCGAGCTCATGCGCGTCACCAAAAACAAGCTGAGAGACGAGTACGTCGTTCCTCTCCTCCACCCATAACCCATCCAAACTCTCGAGACATCAGCACACTAACACAACCAACCTCCCCAGATACGGCGCTCTCTCCTCAGGCCTGCAAACCAGCAACGGCACCACGACCCCAAAGACGCCGACTAAGAACGGCTCCGCTACGACGAAGGCTGCTGTCACGCCTGCTTCGAGGAAGAGGGTTAGGAAGTCGCCTCAGAAGTCGGTGGGAGTTGAGGAGGAGGATGATGACGACGAGGAGCATCCTGTTGGGAAGAAGGCGAAGGCTGTCACGCCTGCTGTGAATGGTGCTAAGCTCAAGGAGGTGAAGAGCGAGCCGCTGGCTGATGGTGGCCAGGATGGTGAGGAGGAGGTAAGCTTCTTTTGAGTGGTAGTGTTTGTTGGAGAGGCTCTACGGAGGTGAAGTCGAGCTTTGGTACGAAA
>Ga0265797_10002772_pt1 | contig 28940 bp, 17 predicted proteins | sample P2T30metagenome_FD_192433 | JGI IMG/M metagenome (GOLD analysis project Ga0265797, IMG submission 192433) | Plant litter microbial communities from East Loma Ridge, Irvine, California - P2 T30 | ecosystem: Environmental > Terrestrial > Plant litter > Unclassified | place: USA: California...
AGCCTAAGCGCCGGATTGTCCGGTTCTACACCAGAGAAGGCGTGCTCGATAGTGCGAGCGAGCCTGTGAACTACATGGGCGGCGCTCTGAGCTGGAAGCCCACCGGTCAGCTCGTTGCTGCCATCCAGCATCTCAGTGACAGAGTCGATGTGATCTTCTTCGAACGCAATGGTCTGAGACACGGCGAGTTCAGTCTGAGGATGAGCAACGAGGACAGGCAGGCTCTCGGCGACAACATCCACTTGAGCTGGAATGTCGATTCTACTGTGCTTGCTGTGGTCATTGGCCACAAGGTTCAGCTCTGGACTACTGGCAACTACCACTGGTATCTGAAGCAGGAGCTGGAATTAGGCGCGACGGAAACCCCCCTCGCCGCCATGTCCGCAGTATGGCACCCTGAGAAGCCTCTCCACCTCGCCTGCAACAACGGAGCACAGTTCAGATCGCTTGACTTCACTTTTGACGTGGCACATGGTCCTGCGAACCCTCCTCATGATAATGGTCTCGTGGCTGTCATCGATGGCCAACTCTTGAAGGTCACACCCATGCGCAAGGCCAACTTACCGCCTCCCATGGCATTCGATGAGATTGAACTTCCATACAGCGCTGTGAATGTTGCGTTCAGCGCGAGTGGCAAGGGAATGGTTGTCTTACACGCCGCTCACATTTCCATCTGGGCTTGCGACTACAGTGCAAAGCCTGTTCAGCATGCGACCTTACAAAGGGTTGTCGATGTTCCAGAGGTGGCATCGTACTCACCAACTACCCGCCAGATTGTTGTGTCGCCTGACTCGGATATCTTCGCCATCTGCGCAATGCCAAACCAGGAAGAATCTTTACTCGCGCGCGGACATCTCGACGGTGGTGACATTTCCACTGTACCCCTCACGGACGCGGTCACTTCGGTGTTCGCTTCATTCGATCACCAGCGGATTCTCTGCGAAAACGACAAAGGTGCTGTATGCTACCTTGATACTGCCCAAAAGGACGCAGAAAGACTCCTGGAGAGCGAAATCAAGCTTCCCGCGGCATGCCCTAAAGTAGAAGTCTGGCACGGCACAGAACATAACATCACAGTCGGCCTCACAGCGAGCGGAATTCTGCATGTGCTGTCGGATTACAAGCCTCTCAGGATTACCGGATGTACTTCTTTTCTACTTGCGCCCTCGCACTTGGTTTACACAACCAGTCAGCATCTTCTCAAATTCATCCACCTCCACAACGGAGAGCTAGAGGTGCCTGCAGACGAACCGGAGAAGGACGAAAGATGCCGCAACGTCGAACGTGGAGCGAAGCTGGTGACAGTGATGCCGAGCGCTCATTCGCTGGTATTGCAAATGCCACGCGGTAACCTCGAAACCATCTACCCACGAGCCTTGGTCCTTGCTGGAATCAGAGCAAGTATTAACGACAGAGACTACAAGACTGCGTTCAAGATCTGCAGGAAGCAGCGCGTCGATATGAACATTTTGCACGACTTCGCTCCGGAACAGTTCATGCAAGACGTTGAGCTGTTTGTGAAGCAGGTCAAGAAGACCGAGTACATTGACCTGGTTTTGTCGTCCCTGTCTGAGGAGAACGTGGCAGAGACCATGTACAAAGAGACACTTCGCACGTCCGTCAACGACACCCTACCTGGCAATAGTGCCTCGCAGCCCGCTTCTGGTATCAATGCCCCGTCCAAGGTCAACTCGATCTGCGATGCCTTCATTGCAGTACTGCAAAAGGATCGCGCAAAGCATCTGCAGAGCATCGTCACGGCTCACGTCTCCAAGGAGCCCAAAGACCTTGAGGCTGGCCTTCAACTCGTTTCCGAGCTCAGGAAGCAAGGCGACGAAGAGCAGCTTGACCAAGCTGTGTTGCACATCTGTTTCCTCGCAGATGTGAACAGGCTCTACGAGACCGCACTTGGTCTCTACGATCTTGACGTTGCGTTACTAGTGGCGCAGCAGTCGCAGAAGGACCCCAAAGAGTACCTGCCGTATCTGCAGAACCTGCATGACTTGGAGCCTTTGAGGCAGCGCTTTTCTATCGACAATGATCTCAAGCGGTATCGCAAAGCTCTCACCCATCTGTACGAGATGGGAGAGTTCGAAGAGTTGAAAGAGTTCGCCAGCAAGCACGAGTTGTACGGCGCTGCCATGGAGCTCTACCGCTACGACAAGGCCAAGATCCATGAGCTCATGGGTCTCTACGCCAGTTTCCTCGTCAGCCGCAACAGATACGAAGACGCCGGCATCGCGTTCGACTTTGTCCGCGACTATGCTCAGGCATACGAAGCTTACCGTTCGGCCAGCATGTGGCGCGAGAGCTTGGCTTCCGCGGCACTGGTACCCGTCACAGACAGCGAACTTACAACCTTGGCGCAAGACTTGGCAGCGGGACAAGAAGAATCAAAAGACTTTGTGGCAGCAGCGGCAATTTACATGGATTATCTAGACGATCTGCCTACCGCTATCAGGCTCCTCTGCAAAGCAAACAAATTCGCCGAAGCAATGCGCCTGGCAGTCCAGCGCCGCAAACCCGAGCTGATAGCGGACATTGTCGACCAGGGGTTGATTGAGAGCTCGGCTTCCATGACTGAGTTGCTGGCCGATATGAAGCAGCAGCTCAACGAGCAAGTGCCCAGAGTGCGCGAGCTGCGACTGAAGAAAGCTGAAGACCCCATGGCTTTCCTTGGTGAGGCTGACGAGGCCGATGGTGACATTCCTGACAATTTGTCCCTCGCGCCATCAGAGGCTACAACCTCAGGTGGCACTCTCATGACAAGATACACAAACCGCAGCACGGGCACTTTGGCCACTAATGCTACGAGGAAAACTTCGAAGAACCGCCGACGTGAAGAGCGTAAGCGGGCAAAGGGTAAGAAGGGGACGGTTTATGAGGAGGAGTACTTGGTGAACTCGATCACAAGATTGATCGAGAGGCTGAATTCCACAAGCGAGGACGTGTCGAGCTTGTTGCACGGCTTGATGAGGAGGGCCATGCGTGAGCGTGCTGTGGCAGTGGAAAGTGCGATGACGGAGGTTGTCGCGGCTTGCAAGGCGAGTATCGAGCAGGTCTTTGATGCCTCCGGTCCTGAGGTATTGTCGAGTGGTACTGCGCAGACGGTGGAGCAGGCCGAATATCGGCCATATGGAGGACAAGCCGTGCACTGGGAGGCTTTGTCTGCTGCTGGGAAGAAGATTGAGCCACCGGTGCTGAAGGCGTTTGAGAGGTTGAGTCTTCTTCAATAGAGCTCTGTATGGCTAAATTTGGATAAATTTGGATATCAGTATTGAGTTCGTGGTAGTGAGTGTATGTCAGAAATACTTACTTCTCATCTCAGTGGCATGTCATCGTTTTTATCCAAGCCCGTCGTCTGGTAGTAGCGCAATCTGACATGTCTAGCGGTTGCGCCTCTCTGTCTCCTTTCCCTCCTGCCTCTTTCGCTGCCTCGCAGCGCGCTGAATCTTCTGATTCAGGTTCTTGGAAGCCTGGCGGTAAAACTTTGCCTTGGCGTCCTTGATGTTGCCGCTGCGGTACGCTCTGATGCAGGCTGCTGCGGCGTCTTCGCCCACGTCCGCGCATGATTCACCATGCTTTCCCTTTGCCTGGGTGTGCTGGCACAACTTTAGCAGGACAGCCATTGTCTTCCCAGCTGTGCAGGCTCGGGCAAGAATGGGTGGCTGCGATAGCCGCCGGGGGTTGCTGATGATGCACTGGCGGGTTGTACATCTGAGGGGCCGGCAATCGAGGGCTCATGCTGTTACCCGTGCTAATCGTTCGAGCCCTCTCGCTGGGCGTGGCGGCGTTGCCGGTGTTGGCAGTGCTGATAGCACCGAGGGGGAAAGTGCGGATAGCACCGAGGGGGTACGGTTGGAAGGCGTACTGCCCTCCCGACAAGCGGTTCACTGATGGAACTGGAGCGGCCGGATGCACCACCTGCCCGTGAGGTTGGAGTGCGAGCCTCGGGTCCGCGTCCCAATTGGCGACCCAATCGAAAGTTGGATCTGGCTCCCTTGGAGCGGTTGCCTGCGGGAACTGCTGGAGCGCGTACTGAGGCATGCTTGATAGTGGGCTGAGGGTGATGTGGTGATTTTAGATGGTGTGTATGGTTTGTGTTTGTGGAGTGGTGATGGTAAGAGCTTGAACTTGCGGTGTGTGTGATGTTTGAGTGTTTGGTGCAGAGAAGAGTTGTATCGATGGAGAGATGAGAAGGCAATATAGGAAGATCTTCAAAGGCAGCAGAAAAGAACAGAGATGCAGAAATGGCACAAAGTGGGCGAGAATTGCAGCAAGCCATCTCAGTGGTAGGTTATCTGGTATGTTACGTTTGAGGCTGATGGTATTGGCTGCTCTGTTACGCTTCACAAGTAAGGTAGTCGCCGCGCGACAGGCCCAGCGAGTGAGTCGCGATTAACAATCTTTGAAAACTTGATATGGGTAGGTCTCTGTCGTGGCTTCCTGCTCCAACTTGTTTCGAAACAAAACGGCCATCTTGTCGTCTGTAAGAGCATTTTGCGTGAACGTGGAGGCGATTTTCTGTGATTCGTTGGCACTTAAGGTTGGATGGGATGAGCCGCTGATCGTCTGTCGAGCGTCCCATATGTCGCTGACCACAATGAGGACGGATAGCGTCTACCAAGCCTTGAAAGAGCTCGGACGCTGGGTAAGGGGTGGGTCGGAGATCTCGTCCCCCATGCACTAGGATCCGGGGACCGAGTAGGGCTGAATGTGGATGTGTCCTTCGGTGTGGAAGAGCGGGTACTACACGTGACCACGGTAGGTGCGAAACACCTCTGTGCTGTGCTGTGTTTTGGTACGCTTGGCAGGTGCCGACCAGCAGATGGCCGATGGCCGGCGACGATGCAGTAGACGTAACTTGCCGGCAGCAGCGTTCATTCGCACTCATACTCGAGCACGCGCAGGTCTTGCGACATGTCGGTGCAACAGCAACAGAACTACACACTCGTGGTAGGCCACTCCATCCGGAACTCAGAGTGACAGGCCGTGACTGGCTGTCCCTCGTTTTGCGGCAGACGGGCAGAGGATGTCGATCGCTGCCGTGCAACGTCCTTGGCCCAAATCGTCCGAGCCAGCGATGGTAACAACGCTATTCAAGCGAATGATACGATATACTATGTAGGCGACTGGCATCGCTGCTATTCGACTCGCTGCCGCTTCTGGCATCGCCCAGCCGATCTTGCACCCAGGATTTGGTGGCTTCACGGAGTCCAGGTGCCACCCAATAAATCATCTTAGGCAAGAGCTTTAGATCACCATACTAGCATTGTCTTGCTTGCGTTCCAAGTACAATGTTGTTTCTTCCCATATTGCTGGGCTGACTTGAAGACAAATCGCATCATTTGGATGACTTCGCGAATTCCGGATATTACGACAAAACAGCCGTAGCAATGCCACTCAGACTGCTGGGCGCAACGGCGATATCCGCCTAGATGGTATTTCCCAAAGAGTATAGGAGCAGGTCGCCGTCGTTTCCAGTTGGGCGAATAGGGAGCTGCCGTCGGGGCTGTCGAGCTAGCGCCAATCCCAGGACGTCAGGCAACGCAAAGCCTTTGCGCCAGCCAGTTTCTTTTCTCCCAGCGACCTGAACATCAGAAAGACAGAACATTGACAAGCGGAACTGAACAATCGAAGTCCAAAGGTCTGTTTCGGCTGAAGGCAGGGTGGTCGTGCCAAGGCTGAAGTCGAGCTGAGCAGTGAGGTCGTGAAACAACGGGCGGACCCTTCCGCAAGCCGCCGGCGGCATCGTGCAGCAGGTCGAGCTGGGGCAAGACGCGAACGCCTAGATCGCCAGTGTGTGAAGTTGGCTCACACGCACACCCACTTCCAAGAAGGAGCACGCGACCCGTCACATCACTATCACCAGAAGCGAGCGTGCCGTGAGTGTCTGTATCGTCCGGTCATCTGAGGTCGCCACACTCGAGGGCAGCGCAGAGCAACGATAGGACGAACTCGCTCTATCAGCATCCGCTAGCACCCATTAGCGAGCGCCGCGTCCTGGCGTGGGAGAGGGAGAGGGAGAGCGCAAGACAATATGAGCGTCATTCTTTGCACGGGTACGTTGCAGTGGCAGTCAACTCACTCATCGCAAACTGTGGCTGACGACGACTTTCAGCCGGCTACGACCACACCATCAGGTAGGTGGAAATCGTAATCTTTTTCATTAGCGCTCGACAATGTACACACGCAAGATCTCCAAGGATCTCACCCTGAACACTGGCTATCTGGGGACTATGTACCCCCACGGTGACTCCTGGAATGCCCACACTGCCAACGACAACATACCAACGATCTGCGATCTGCGATATCTGGCTCCAACATCCGCAGCCTTGTCCTCGCCCAGGAAGTTCCGCTGGATATTGCCTCCGTGACTTTCTGTCTGCCCACTTGCGTCTGCTTTGGTGGATTTTTGCAAGATTTGTAACGAATGTCACTGGGTCTCATTTCACAACGACGCCACGGGTGTTATCTCGTAATGAGGACTGTTATAGATGACAGCTACGGCGCTCTTTTCGGGAAGGTTCGGCTTGCTGACCTCATGATTTCAGATTCTGGGAAGCACTAAGTGGCATCTGCTCACGAACAATTCCACATCCCGATTCCCAAGTCAATCGCCTTTGCATCTCGCCAGATAAGCGCTTTCTGGCGGCAGCCGGCCACCACACTGTGAAGCTCTACGATATCAGATCGACAAATCCTGCCGCTGTCCTCACGTTCGAAGGTCACACTGGAAATATTACTGGCGTCGCATTTCATTGTGAAGGCAAATGGATGGTTACCAGCTCTGAAGATGGTAAGCTAAATTTTGACACACTCCACATCCACGTGCTGACCAACTCCAAGGAACCGTCAAGATCTGGGACACCCGCAGTGGTCACATCCAGAGAAACTACTCGCATGGCGTCCCCGTGAATGACGTCGTCATCCATCCGAATCAAGGAGAACTCATTTCATGCGACCGCGGAGGGAACGTGAGGATATGGGACCTTGGCGAGAACAAATGCAGCCATCAACTCGTACCTGAAGACGACAAATCTGTGGCCTCCGTAACGGTAGCTACGGATGGATCGCTGCTTTGCGCAGCTGTCAGCAACAGCGTCCACGGCTCTGTGTTCGTCTGGCGTCTGATCACTGTTAGGGACGTGACCACTCTGATCCCAGTCACGAAATACCGCGCCCATGGAACTTACATCACACGCGTCCTGCTCTCGCCCGACGTGCGCCATCTTGCTACCTGCTCCGCCGACCACACAGCTCGCATCTGGCAGGTCGATCTCGAGCGCGCCCAAAAAGCCGCTATCAACTCGGAAGCCAACGGATCTGGAGAAGACGAGGGCTTCGAGCTTGAGCAAGAACTGGATGGCCACCAAAGATGGGTCTGGGATTGTGCCTTTTCCGCCGACTCGGCTTACCTTGTCACTGCCTGCTCAGATCATTATGCGCGACTGTGGGAGTTGCAGAGCAAGTTAATCATTCGGCAATACAATGGCCATCATCGTGGAGCGGTGTGCGTCGCCCTGAACGACTACTCCGAGACGCGATGAGATGGACACTATGCGAGGGGTTCAAGAAGACGATGTCTTTCTGCAGGAGCCTAAGTGTACGTCGAAGGATAGTACACCCATGGCAGATGAGACGCAAGAAATTACCACGCATCGAGTGCGGCGCAACATGGAGTTTTGGGAACGTAGTTGGTGTGGGCATTAATCTGGTCCAACTTGACGGCAGCGTGTCATACTGGACAGTATTGTATTGGTTGCGAGACGCAAGCGTGTATTGGTCCGTGTCTAAGCGATCCGATGACTATCACTGATTTTCCACGTACGTGGTCCTCGAGTGTCCTCATATCCCCAGACGTACTAAAAGCTTATATGATTTGATTTTTTTGCACCGAAGATAGATGCACACTCTAAAGACCCTAAATTTCGACACAGGGCATTGCCATGCGAAGAGCCATACTGCCAGTTTTTTAAACGACAAGATTGTAGAAAGGTCAGCATTTGTTCAACAAAAATGGCATCGAAGCACCAAAGTCTCAAGTCCGCGGCCACCTCGTGTCGGAGGAGGACGTCAAGCGCCGCGCCAAGGCCATCGGCCCGCACCCGCCTTTGAACAATGCTACAAAACTCCTCCGTCTCGTCCGTTCCTGGCTTCTTCTTTTTCCTTCTTCATGATACCTGGTCTCTCTATACCCTTGTACGATCAATACACCGTTGATCATAGCACATTCCCGAGTGACCGAGAGCGAGACACCGCCTTTTATAATCTAGACACTCTTTGCACACGCCGACCTTAGTCGGACGGCGTGGAAGTGGAGTGTCGGGTTCGCTTATGGCATACATACCTTCATATTTTGATTGGACTTGCGTGTTCTTGTGACTTCGACATGTACTGATCGGACGCTGTGCCTTCTTGCTTGAACGGCGCGGTTGTCGCGGTTGGCGGAGTGAATCCGGCTGTGATGGGCTCTTTTGAGTCTTTGTTGGTCGGATTTATGGGTCCTTGTACGTTGGCATCATATACATGCCGTGCTTGTGGATTGCTAAGGCTACTGTACGAGCATGTCAGTATTGCGGTTCACGCGCACCATCGCCGGGATTCCAATCTCAACGAGTATCACTCATTGTCCAAGATCATCACGATCTTCAAGACTTCCTTGTTGCAGCTTCCATCCAGTCTTGCTCCGTTGTGACACAGCTCAACACACATATGTTGGGAACCGACGACGCCTTGCGAAAGAAGCCGACAGCAGGCGAGTGCTGTCACTTTTGGATACACGCAGAATGAGTAAGTGCACTTCATTTTTCCATTGGGCAAGTTATCATCGCATCTGTATCTGAGTTATCGCAGTCACCAGGAGTCCAGCCTCATCGCCACCAGTGCTCTGCCAGCATCGGCACCAAAAACGTAACAGTAAAGTTAAGCAAAGGACCGAGGCCTGCCTCGCCAGTAAGCCACTGGTACAAATTTGAGCCAGGAAACAGAAATGCACGCCCGTCCCGCGCAGCCGTAAAAGACGAAGTAGGCGTTGGATCTGAACGGATTGAGAGCGTAGTGTAGGCAGGCGTTCAGCATGAGACTTGTAGTCACGCAGGTCAGGGGTGCGTACCATTTCTTCGCTCGCGCCGTAGTCTGGTGATGGAAAGTGTTCGGAGGCATGTTGATGGAGGTTGATGCTTCGTTTCTCTTTTGTGATTCGTTGCTTCTTTTTGTTCGCGGGGGGCAAGAAAGTCGTTGTGGCTTTTTGGTGTGCCGTAACTTGGTGTCGCTGACCGCTGAACAGCTTCCTTTTCATTCGCATGATTGGTCCACGCTGTTATTAACGGGCGCTACAGATCTCGCTGGATTCAGATCCTCAATTCTTCGGTGGTATGCTGCACGGAGTAAAGCAATCTCAAAGTCTCGAACCCCGATTTTCGACTCCAGTCGTGAGCCCAAAATCGAGCACTGGCAAGAATCCGGAAACACGCAAGTGAATGAACACGTCCACAATACGCGGAGAAACCTCAGCGCGTCAGACGGCGACATGGTTAGCTCCGTACAATTTTCCCTCCAGTGCTTTTTCGCCCTTCATGAGCCTGGTCAAGTCTCTTGCCCTGGCAATCACAGCTTCGCACACGGGTCGAAAGTTTTCCCCAAAGGCAAAATCATGCCGCACCGGCTCCTGCTCCTGCTCCTCCTCCTGCCTTGGCAGTCTTTGCGCGAGGTGGTGGCTCGCGCGTGCCTTGAGGTAGGCGGCCTCATCAGCTTGCACGAAGCAGCAACATGCGCCAAGTATCAAAATGGCAAGAGGTGATAAGGCGGTGAGAGTGGAGTAAATCAGGTGGTCGAGTTGCGCTTCCGGATGTTGACGTATGAAAACGAGCTTGCGCAACTGATAGTAGGCAGTGAGGTACGAGGCGGTGCTATGATGGTATGCTTCGGTCTTGAACGATTCTTCGTCCTTCCGATACACTTCCCACGCGGTCATGGCGCTCGTGGCGAGCTTTGCATTGCGCCGAAGCTGTGCGAGATACAGGCGCACAGGAGCTTTGGCTGACTTGACGGAGGCGAGCCGTGTGTTCTTGCTGATCCAGGTCTCTTCGAAGATGGCGACCTCCGCTGCTTCTTTGTAGGAAGGCATGTTGGTTTGGAGGATGTTTGCAAGGATTTGATTGTTGTGTTCGGTCCAGAGCGAGTTCAGGGATTTGTTCACGCCGGCGAGAGAGGCAGCTGACTGGAGTGTGGCACTTGACGAAAAGACATGCACGAGCAGCTCGTTGGAGAGCGAGACTAGGTCGACCATAGTGAGTGCCTTAGGAGGATGTCGAAGGTGGATGAGTCCGTCTGTGAGACCAGTCGTGCAGATATTGAGAGGTCAGATCCCAGTGAGGGTGGCAAAGGATCCAAAGGGAGATATGGGTACAGCCAGTGTCAACTCGGGCTCAGCTTGTGAGTTATTTCAAGTTCAGGCCACAAGTACAGTGACGGAGGACCAGAATGCAAAAGGTGGAAGCCAACTTGAACTGGTATGAGGTTGTAAGTAGTGTGGTGTACATGCGGGTAACCAGCGGAAGCAACAGGGTGGTGTATTCACGTGCGTGGGTGGCACGTGCCTGATTCATCATCGAGTCACTGCCTCGTGAAGAGCGGGAGGTTCAGGCAACAGATTGGAAGTTCGTATTATGTGTATGTATATGTCGTTCCATTTCCTCCCACAAGTTTCAACACACCTAAGCAGACGCGGGTTTCTGACCACTCTTAGCACCAAGCACATCATCGAGCATGCTGTTCCAGACCTCTCTCATGACACCAACCTGCTTCTCAACAGGTTTCGCCACGGTGGTCATCATATAGTCGGTCATGGCGTGGAAGTCGATGCCGTTGGCGTGGCCGTCATGTGAGTCGGCCACGGGTAAGACGATGGAGAAAGGTGAAGCGGAGACAATCTCGGGTTTCATAACGACCTGGTGATTTTATCAGCAAAGGTTCAAATTTGTAAGGAGGCGTTGACGAGAACGTACGACCTCTTCTACTTCAGGAGCGTGGGCGCCTGTGCGAGCTGGCGAGAAGTTGTCGGGCATGATGGGCACACGCATCATGAGAGTACTGCTGGCCTCGGTGTTGTCTGGGTCGAAGTCGGGAAGGTAGGCGAAGTCGATGGTGGAGGAATCATTGACGGTCTTCAACGAGCGAGAAGTGTTGAAGTGACGAACAGCGTTGGTGGACTCAGTCTTGGGCTGGGTCGGACGTTTTGACTGCTCGACGGCAGTGCTGAAGGCGCGAGAGCTGGTGATCTCGTCTGCGGAAAGGCGGGAGATAAGCTGTGGTGTGTTAGCTTTGAGGTGCAGATGGCAAGTCTTAGGTGGATTCTTACGTCTTGCTTGTTACCGCTGAAGTCGATCTTCCTCCTCTTGCATTCGTTGCGGAGGCCGGCAATATCGTGAGGAAGGTTGCTTCCCGGGCGCTCCTTGGTGAGGACAGTCGATGCGTAGGTCGCAGGGCCGGTCATGTGAAGGTTGCGGACCTGGTGGGTGCCGCGAGAGAGGTTGCGCAGAGCAATGAACTGGACGGATCTGGGAGCTGCCATTGTAGTGGTTGTGTCGTAGGTGGATTTGGGGTTTCAAGGTGTGCTACGATTGACTGAGGAATACGATGTCTGAGAGATAAAGCTTTGATAGGTGAGAGAGAAGCTTCCTGGATGGTAGAGTAACGTTCTAGAAGGGAGGAAGGGAAGAGAAGAGATGGCGAGAGCAAGGAAACACGCGGTGGTACTTATTTGATATGCGTGTGGCTTACACGTTGCGGCGGGAGGCCACCGCACGATCACATCAGCAATAAGATAGCTACCTAGTAGCTAGCAGGACCCAGCAGTGGTACGATGCAGATGCGGTCTGAGTACAATCCCTACGACTAACAATGCTGAGGTTGTCACCAAGGTTGATCCCCAATGCCGCTACTCATGCTAGTCTGTTGGCCCGTACTCACGGATCTCATCTTCCGACCGGTGCTACAAAACCCGCATCTGCAGTGAGGTCCTTTACATGGTATCTGATACGCTGGCATTCTGCTGATCCGGTGCTCCGTTGATATCTCGAGTCCCAGTCTTTCGTCTCCAACCAGTCCTGCACGACGCAACCATCAAAGTCAAGTCATGTGTTTCACTTCCTGCCATGTCTGAGTCTCTTCCCCACGCCGGAATGTTTGCACGAGCCTTGATTTCCTTCAGCCAGGAACGCGCATCAACGCACGGTCGGTGCACTATCTATCGTGTAACCGTGCTGCTGCGGTTCTCCTCCTCCGAGTACACAGTTTCGCATGCCAACCGGAACTTCTTGTGCAGCTATCTTTAACTGGCAATCGTTGGGCAACGTCAGCATCTCTCAAGCAGAGCGGCTGCCAGCAGCGGTGGGTGGCTCGCTTGTCCCATCTACGTGGACGCCGTCACATCCCATGCCTTATCTCAAGCTCTCAAACAATACATGTACGAAGCCGTCGCATCCAGCCTCCGTGTCTTAACAACGCCTCGATATGGATCGAGATTGTTTTGTATCGATGGCTTGCAGATACGACTGAGATGTAATTCGTCGTGAAGCTTGCCAGCCGATGTATCATGAAGACACCGCCATTTCGGAGCTGTTTGCTGTGAGCCTGTAAGACGCCACCGTCCAATGATGTGGGTGAGCTGTTGTAAGTACCAATACCTCACATAGCCATTATTGCAGCTATGCAACGCGCAACGCTTTCCTTCACATGCTCGCAATCGCCAACGAAGAAACGCGACGCTCGGCACTATCAGAGAGTTTCGTCAAGACTCCGAAGCGAGTCACATTATCATTGACCGACATTGTCTGTTGGGAGCTCGCCAAATCTACACGACGCTCAGGCAAATCGAAAGGTCCGATAAGTTCTATTTATCGGACCTCCCACAGTCCGGTGTCAGTAGGAGAGCGGGATGTGAATTTGCGCGCGGAATGTTTATTCCGCCTCCGCGTCTCCACAACAAGGAAGGGGCTGGCTCCACAGCCCATAATCCTATTACTTCTCATCACTTCAGCTTCGACCTCGATGAGGGCCCAGCATTGCGAGCGGCTACGAGCTGAGCCGTGTGTATGCGTTTGCGTACGTTGTCTGCATGCTACAGTACTCCTTGGTGAGTCAGATTGGTGATTTCAACTCGGCGTGGTCGGCTTCGTGAAGAGATACACGCAAGCTAGTAGAAGCATCGTTGAACGAAACTTCTCGATCGCATTTATGGATTGCGTGCTCATTCCGTGAAGACTCCGAGTTGACAGGAGACTTTTCCCAGCTACCAGTGATTGTCAAACTCAATGGCGGCAATACACTGCCAGCTCTCTTCGAGGTAGACAAAAGTACATTACATCGAGGACTCCTTCGGGGCACCTACGCATTGTCCTCAACAGCAGCCGTATCAACCTCTTCAATCCGCCACATATACCACATGAACAAACTCCGATACGGTCTGAACTGCTCGGCAATCTCAAGCATGTCCTTCTCGCTCATGTACTTCCACTTCCCACCCTTCCCATTCGCTTTTAACTTCTTCACATCACGACCAACGTAAGCAGCCATTCCTCTCTGCACACCCAGATCGCCAGTGGAGAATACGTCCATGCGCTTCAGAGCAAAGCACATGAACATCTCTACGGACCACGCCCCGAGGCCGCGCACGGCGACGAGCTTCTTCATGACTTCCTCATCAGGAGCTTCGAGAAGGAAAGCTGCCGTGAGTTCGCCACTGGCGAATTGCGCCGCGAGCCCTTGAATGTACTCTGCTTTGCGCTGGCTCAGACCTGCCTCCCGGAGTCTGGGTAACGTTTGCTGCGCTACCAGGGCAGGGGGAGGGAAGCCTTTGGGACAGGCTTCGGCAGGAAAGAGGGCGATGAATTTGTTCTTGATGGACTTCGCGGCCGCACCAGAGACTTGTTGCGCCATGATGCCGCTGGTAAGGGAGCGGAAAGGGTCAATCTCTTCGGCGAGGCCGAGGGGGGAGAAGACGCGGCAGTGGTGTTTGTCGATCAGAGGTTTGAGTTTGGGGTCAACGGCGAGGAGGTGGTTGCATGCTGTTTCGAGGAGCGAGCCTGTGGTTGCTGTGGGCTTTGATGGTGAGGGCTCTTCGAAGTTGCTGTAGGACGGTTGGACTTGAGTCCCTCCGGGCGTGACCAGATTGGCATTCCCACGGCCAGCTTCTACGCGACGTTCAGGCGGTGGTGAGGCATCGTCTATATCACCGCTGCTGTAGTTTGGTGTTCTGGCCTTCGTCATGAGGCCTATGGCAGCTGGAGTCGGTGTGAATGGGAGCGGTTTCTCGGTTTCTTTCGCCACCCGTGGACGCTTGTTGTTCGGCGTCGTGGGAGGTGGCATTGCTTCCTTGTCAGCTTCATCTTGGGCCACTGCAGCTGTGGCCACTTGCTCGGTCGAAGCGGTCTTCTTCTGTCTTTTGCGAGGCGGCTGTTTCGTTTCTACATCCTGCGTTGGAGCTACAATTGTGGGCGATGCTTTGACCCGGGATGAGCGCCGCAGAGACATGTTGGCGAACGACTGACGACGGTGGCTAATATCAGTCTTGATTTTGTTGTGCTCAGTGCAGCAGAAACAACGGATCGCAAGCCGTGCGGTTCTGCAGAATGGATTGCCAAACAGCTTTCGATCTCTTAAACGCAGGAGAGTTGCCAGCTTCTCGAGGTGGAGAATGGCGATGATGGCCGTTTGTTAGGCTTGACCAAATATTCAGGCTAAAGAGATCCCTTTAAATAGGGAGGTTGAGAACATGTATGGTCAAAGTTTCGGTGTTGTTACAAGTGTGTAAATATCGAGAAGTTAAGGCAACAGCGGCGCGGATCTCTCGACCACTGAGATGTCGGATTTTGGAGATGACGCTGCGATAGATGATGCACGGACCCAGATGATCACCTGACCTGAATAGTTGGAGGACCAAACGATAGTTCAATGAGATGCGAGTTATACGCCTGAAGCCTCACGCTGGCATGACTGATGTTTTTGGGCTTTTGAGTACGCTCTATTGATATGGTACACTGCTTCTCGCCTTACGCGCGTATTCTTTCCAGTACGCCCGCCACGACCACCATCCTATGGATATTTACAAAAGTTGGCATTGGCTCTCCCCATTCTCTGATACTGTTTCAACAAGTCTTCCGCAACATGATCTATTTCTTGATGGTGGGCTTGTTGATGACCATGGCCTCCAGGTCCTGCCTCTCGGTGACTTCGGCCTCGAGCTCTGCGATGATGGGGGAGATGTAGGGCGTGTCCTGTAGTCGTGAGAGTTAGTTCCTGTATCGAGAGTTCTGCGCAGCGCGGGAGTCCGTAATTTGAATGGCATGGTGCATAGTCGAAAGGATCGGTGGGCTTCCGGGAGATAAAACGTACCTCTTCAGGCTTGGTCCATTCGGTCTTGGGCAAGAGCTGGTGAGCAAGAGAGCACTGGTATCCTTGTTAGACGAGTCCTGGACGTTTTTGGTGCTTATTTGCGGCGATATACCTGGAAGGCCCTGCGCATGCGGAAGACGCGGTCGTAGGACTCCTTGGGTGACAGACGCTTCAAGGCGCGCTGCACGACTTCGTTCTCCTCGGGGATCAGGTCGTCGGCCCTGTCGGCTGTGTCAGCCCTCTCCTTCATATCCACGGTATTCCTGCGACCCAATGGTCTCCGCGGTATCATCCAGATGTTCCATACCTCAGACCGAGCTGCCTGTATCCGGCGTTGTTGAGGTACCACCTGCTGAGCGGCTGGGCCCAGCGCATCATCCAGGGGCGCTTCATGACGAACTGAGCGAGGGAGGGTTGCGACATGATTGCGGTATTGTGTGTGGCGACGATGGGGGTAGACGCTGCGTGGTTTTGCTCCTGGTGAAGCCGTCGCTCTTCTCTCAGGATGCACTTGCAAGACGCGGGTAGAGCCGTTGGGAGGTAAGCGGACTTGACGAGAGAGGCAGGTCCAGCGAGACGTGGCAAGACAGGGACTCTCAAGCTGGAAAGCCGGGCAGCGGCGATGAGGTGACTCCGAGTGGGCGGCCGGCTGGAGATTCCAAGTCTGGATACGTCAGACCGCAGACCGGAAGTGAAGTCGTCGACCTTGGCTCTGCTCGAGCTCTGTGTCTTGCCTGAGCTACACCTCACTTCGGCGCATACAGTGCCTAGGTACCTACCTACAGCATCTCGTCTCACCTCACTCCGCTCCAATTGACCTCATTCCATCTGACCTCACTAACACCTACGCTCTCAATCCCTCCACTCCCTCCCGCCGCTACCTCCCGAGCCCTCGCTCGGCTTATCGCAAGCACTTAGCAAGCCCGGCGTTGCGGGGCCCGAGAATCACCAAGCTTCACGTGGGAATCACTTTCCGGCGAGCGACCTTGGATACCACCACACTCACACACGTAGAATTTCTTCTCACCTGCACACGAATGGCCGGCGCCAACATCCCCGCTTGAGCATGAGGTCGTCATACGCATGCCAAAGGTAGCCTAGCGAGGGCCATGCAAAACATGTCCTCCGACACCCACGACCATGGCCCACCCAACACAATAGCCGCCCAGCCCGAGTCGTCTCTGGGTCACAACACAACCTACGCATACCCTCGACTCGCATTATGGAGTCTCAACATCCCACCCAGCTGGATCAACCCGATTTCAGGTGCGGTGGCCGGCGCCGCCAGCGCCATCGTCACATGCCCGCTTGATGTGATCAAGACAAAGCTCCAGGCGCAAGGCGCTTTCCGCGTCTTAGACCCGAGTCCGACAGGGCCGAGTGGTCGAGAGATGTACCGCGGCATGTTCGGAACGGCTAAAACAATCGTTCGACAAGATGGACTTATTGGGATGTACCGAGGCCTGAGCCCAATGATGCTGGGATACTTGCCGACATGGGCGGTATACATGACAGTCTATGACAGAGCGAAGGAATACTTCAACAGGAATGGCTGGCACACAGACCCCAGGGATCTTTACCTGTCAAGAGTTTACTCCTCCGTATGCGCAGGTGCATGCTCCACGATTGCGACCAATCCCATCTGGGTCATCAAGACGCGGATGATGTCGCAAGTGTCGCGATCCGCATCCAAGAGTGCCCGAGCAGCACCATGGCACTATAACAGCACGCTCGATGCTGCACGGAAAATGTACAAGTCAGAAGGAATTGGTGCTTTCTATTCTGGCCTGGCACCTGCCTTGTTGGGGCTCACTCACGTCGCCATTCAATTTCCGCTATATGAGTACCTGAAGGAGAAATTTACCGGACTAGAGATGGGTGAAACCTCGGAAAAGGCTGGCGAAGGCATGCAGGAGACCGCTGGTATTCTTGCGGCCACTCTGATCAGCAAAGTCTGCGCCACCTCTGCTACATACCCTCACGAAGTTTTACGAACACGTCTTCAGACACAGCAGAGGCACTTCAGCCCCGAAGGCAGCCACGACGGCGTGTCAGCCACGCACCACACCCAAAACGTCTCGACTGCCAAACGAGTGTCGAACTCGGACGGATTCGCCTATCGGCCGCGTTATCAGGGTGTGTTACAGACATTTAGGGTCATCCTGAGAGACGAAGGTTGGAGGGCCTTCTACAACGGAATGGGCACCAACATGATTCGGGCCGTCCCAGCGGCGATGACGACGATTTTCACCTATGAAACCATCAAGGGCATGCTCTGGCGGCTGCAGGAAGAGGGCAGGGACCTGAAATGTAGAGAAGAGTATTCATAAGTGAGCTTGGAGGAGATCGGCAGGCCGCTCCGCGTTGTCCTGTCAGAACATTCGGACCTCGCAAAGGCGTTCCATATCAATTAGTGAAGAAGCTCGCTTTGCAGCAAGGGCGTTTCGGACATGGGAGAAGAAGAAGGGGCTCGGCGAAGCTTCGAATCGGATCGGATCGAAAAGGTTGCGTTGCATGTGTACGTATTCCTATACCTTTTATTGAATTCCAAAAGGAAAAAAAAACATCAACAACTCCTACCACACGTGTTTTGCAAAGCCTTTATGGAGTGATGCCAGAGGGAAGAGAGAGCATCTTTTGTCCCAAGGCTTTCTTCCATGGAAAGAGACATCGAGAAGAATATTACCCTTGGCCGCAGACTCAGATTTAGGACCTCCTGCCGGACTCTGCCGGACGACGACCTCTCGGAAGAGAAGACGAAGGTTTGGAAGACAAACATGGTGCTAGGTTTGGTCACGGTAGCAACCGTTGTTCCTCTTGCGGCCGTCACACCGGCTACTTCAACCGAGTATCCTTGTTCAATACTTAACGCCAGGCCTCTCCACCCTCGACATCCACGACTATGGAGTCCACTTCGAGTTCTCATTGACACCTGACAGGTAATAGTCCGTGGTGGGCCGTCGGTTGGACTACAGCGGCTGGCGGCTCTTGCTATTGTCGTGGTTGAACAAATGAGGGTTATGGGAAGCTGGTGTGGAGTTGACTATCTAGAAAGGGAGTTCGCAGGTATCAATGGTTGGAGTCTGTGGATATGTGCTTCTGCATATGAATTTCTGGAAACTGCGGAGCGAAGGAGGGGCTGGATGAAATATTTTTTCGGGCGGAGGGTCCTTCAGGAGGACATGGATGTCCTATATGGATTATTAGTGAGGAGATGTGGGTAGAGATCATGTCAGGGATGGTCAAGGTCTTGGAAGGAGCGCGCCACCAGATGAGAAACATTAGACTGCTTCGCATCCCGGCTGGGCAAACTAGTCATTGATTTGCGCAATACTGTGCAGACTAATTATCAGCCGTGCCTCACGGCTCATGGCTAAAGTTAGGAATAGAGGGATTGAGGGCATGGCGGCAAATTATTGCTGAGGTCTAGGCGGCGCGGGACAAGAGTCACGAGACCGTCGTCTAAAGCCGGAGGTATTCCTCCCGTTTGCGTGCAGATTCCTCTTGAGAGGCGAGATTGGTGTTATTGTTTGTTCAACGAATTGCGGCTTAATCACAATAGCACGTTCGCGCATGGTGTTGTGCTTCGCAGTACTAGTATCCGGGCGCCTGTCTCCAGCGCCGCAGTGGAGCAAGGACCTGTTGAAGTCATTTGTCGTTGGTTACGGTTAGGTAAACACATAGTACTCGGTTCGAGTTGACCGTCTTGAACAGGTCTTGGAAGATGTCGGACTTGGGAGTGGAGATGCCACGAGCAAGCCACAAGATTTGAAGATCTACCCCCGATGGATTTAGGTCTAGATCTGCGTGAACGACGGGCGGCCTACCGAAGCACGGCCACGGTTGGAAATGTCAAACTTCCATGTCGACACTCCCTGTCTATTCAGTTATGCCAGTGACATGCCATGCCTAGCTTGTTCGTACTGACAAACGGATGCGGTCTGCGCACACCAAGATGTCTCAGTTTGGTCGTATCGAAGGTGTCTCAGTCTGAGGGAGTGCCGAGCAGGATTGATTGATTATACGGTGCGACCTGCTTGCCTCTGTTTGTGTCGCGGGATGCTCACCACACAAACCACCAACGCCTGCGTCTTCCCGCCCGACCACGACATGTACTGACTGACAGTGACTGCTGCTATCGTTATTGTGTCGACTGCCTCCTGCTGCCTGCCCGATGCCGTGAACGCCGCTGAAAGCCACCAGGCCAGACCTGCATGCACGCTTCCGAGGCCCGGCTGGTGAGCGAGGTTTGTCGAGATGAGACTTCGGTTGTCGAGATGAGACGGCAAACCACACGCATACGCGAACTAAGCATCCCACCAACATCTTACGCTTCTTACCTTCTTTACCCCAGTCGACGATAATGCCAGCCCGCATCTCACCTCTCCACCACCTACGCGCTCTCATGCTGTGATCAGTGCGTGGTGGAGTTGGCGCTAACCGAGCGTCACACAATATGCAGTATGCACTCCCAACTCCCGTTCCAAGTGATCGGCCCGGGGTCCAGCGCATCAGAAGAGGCGTGTCCAGCTTCAACGACAATTGGACGCGACACGGCTGACAGCGAGATCGCACTCACTTGGCGTTTCCCTTGCATTGCCAGTGCCCGGAATCTCCGAACGGTGGATGCATCGCATCATAGGTGGCTTCATGCCCGTCCTCTTCAATCATACTGCGCAGGCTGTTAAAATATACAGTACCTCGACACACTTCCTGTACTCACAGTACAGTACGGTACAGTACAGTACGGTACAGTACCTCGGACTCGGCACACCCGACTTCGCTACTGCCCTATATATGGCGTGTCCCGTTGTCGACGGCAGCCCTTACTGGCGCACAAGCGGCTACTATCCGAGGCCACTTGGAAGTCGCACGCACAGGAGCGGCCAACGGCAGGTAGGCTACCCATCCGTGTCGAACGAAACGCCACCTATTCCAGGCCTCTGGTACTTGCAGACCGGGGTCTTCTCGAGTCCCTCCCGTTTGCGCCGCCCTACGCGTTTCGCCTGTCAGAGATGGAGAACGCCGCCTGCAAGCAATCTACCCGTCGTCCTGCGCTCGTCTGAGTGAGGAGGGCCTTTGTGGATCCTCCATCATATACCTTGGCTTCCTGCTAACTTCACTGCCTTTTGTGTCTTGCAGAAAGAGTACCTACAGTAACCAACCCGACAATTCCGACACACAGTCCTGCGGCTGTTCGCTTCGCCTCGCCGTCGGGTGTTGGCAGTCATTCCTTGCATCATCCACCGCGATAACGACCATGCAGTAATCCGCTGGTATCCATCTTTGGACAGATCAACGACCCTCAAGAGGAAGCAAGCTTGGACGTCGACCCTGCTTTGTGCTACTCACCAGGCGACCCATCCCTAGCAACTCTCAGTACCATAACCAAGCTCATTGGTAATCTGGAGATCTTCACTCCGCTAAATTTGGCCGCTACCGACCTCCTCACATCAGCACGCTGAGGATAACTGGCCGTCGGCTTCATCATCACACACCTCGTTGCTGCGCGGCGTACCTTTGACTGGTACACCGCCTTTGGATGAGCTTCCACTTGTCATCTTAACACTCTTCGACTCTTTGGATATTCGCATTGTACTTCGAGCATAGGAGGCGGCGCTGCCTCATTGGCGTTCGTCACGCTGCTTCCGCGCTCGACACTCCCTGGATATTCGTCAACATTTCCTGTGAATTTGGCCGCAAAGATGACCTACGATGACCTTCAGCCGGGCGACGTCGTCCCGAGCTTCTTCAATCCTGCTATTGTTGCTGGATCATATTTTGCGAGCTTCAGCGGATGCTTACTTACCATTGAATTGCTACATCGTCGTGGCACGGCACTCGGTAGCTGGAGAAGTTGGTGAGTACGCTTTAACTGGATCGCAACATGGATGTTAACGTCTTCCAGGGTTGAGAACATAATATGCGCTGTGGCGATGGGTGTGGTAGGAATCTGGTGTATGCACTTCGTTGGGTATGTTCCCTGATGTGCACTTTCTTTGAAACCCGCGCTGACCTCGCAATAGCAACCGCGCCATCACGCTCGGTGACGGGCGAGATTCATTACAGCTTGTCTATGCTCCTGGCTTCACCATTCTTTCCGTGTTCCTGCCTGTGATAGGTCTCACAGCAGCATTTGCGGCTGCCGAGTACCGAACGGCGAAAGCTCTGCACCACTGGCTCGCTCTGTCCATCACTGGCATCATCGCCGGCCTATCCATCGTGGGCATGCACTACATCGGCAACCTTGGAACTTCGAATTACAAGCTGAAATACAACCCCAAATTTCTGGCTGCCGCGTTCGTCATTGCAGAGGGTGACTGCTTGCTAGTTCTGGTTCTTTTCTACACCTGGCGAGAGGCATGGATCAACTCATGGTGGAAGCGCCTCTTTTGCGCCTCGTTCCTGGCCGGCGGAGTATCTTCGATGCACTTTACTGCCTCTGTGGGATGCCAGTACTTCTTCCAACACTACGCTGTTGATGGCGCCATGAGAGATGTGCAAGTCCTCATCGCCGGCATTCTTTGCGGAGCTGCAGTGGTGACATTCTTCACCTATCTCTTCGTCACTCGACACAAGGCATACAGTAACAAGAAGCGAGCTTCCAAAGTCGTCCTCACATGCGCTGTGTTCGACCCTGAGGGCCGGATTCTTGTCAACACCGATGGTACACTTCCAGCACGCGAGATCACGGACCGATATAACTCGACTGGGTTTACGGACGAGTTCAACACTGCACACTCTGTCATGCAATGGATGTTCCGTGTGACTTACAACTGGTCAGGCGTCACTGACCTCGTACCGAAAATGAAGAGTCATCTGGTAGCCCAAAGCGATAACAACGATCTGGAGTCCCGTCCTGGAAGTAAGGCGTCCAGTACAGTTTGGCACCCCTCCACCTACACCGATTACTCCGTTGTCTTCCGAGAGCGCTTCTGTGTTGCCGCCGCAAACCTGGCATCTAGCTTGAACGTTCCTCTAGAGAAGCTGGGTGTGCTTTACGACAGGATCATTGAAACTGCGACATTACCAGACTTGCATCCAACCTTGCGCAGCTCACATCCTCCAAATAAACAAGGCGATATCGAAATGGCAACAGATCTCCGCAAGCTTGTGTTCGGCAAAGGTCAGATTCTGTTCGTCGTCCGGCAGGTGGGAAATGATGAAAGAGACAAGTTACTCAACGCCGGTTTCCGATTCGCGGCCGTACCTAATGTTACTCGCACTATCGCGGTCTCGCTCCAAGTCCCGGTGACAGTGCTGGAGTCTCATTGTGTTGAGCTACAGCGATATGTCAAGAATCTTGAGCAACTTGACAAATCTGGAACCTGGCTCAGTCTGTTCGCTCCCATTGCGAAAGCTCACGGCGGTTTCGACATTGTTGCCAACAAGTATGCACAGAACCAGCTACCAGATGTTCAGCTGCTCAAGGAGATGCCTCAAGCCTGGCAGCACGATTTCTTGTCAACTATGGATGGTCTACGGCCGCACGCGTGCCTTCGGCAAATGGAAAAGCGACTGGCCGTTCAAGAGGAACAGACGCCGCAAACCATTCGCGAAAAGAATTTCGCTTCCACGGTGATTGCGGCAGTGCAAGATCTTAACCGTTGCTTGCCTCCGGAATGGTTCAGTCAATCACATTTCCTGGCCAAACCACATTATGCGCACTACTCCACCATCACTGGCGGCCAGGCCATGCCATCGGTCCTGTACTCATTTGTTGTCATGGCGGACATGCACGTTGCCATCGACTCGTTCGACTCTGTCGCGCGCGTGCCAATGTCCTTTTTCAGCACACGTCAACGCTGCTACGCTGGCTCCCCAGACCATCAAAACCTGGCTCGTGACATCCACGCCGAATTTGGTCCTCTACTCGGTCGTAAGATCATCAAGTCGAAACCAAGTTCGAAATTACGCCCCTCTGGCTTGAGCGCCAAGCTGAAACGTCGCGACTCGACAGCAACATGTGAAGGGCCCATCTTCAAAGAGCGCAAAACCAGCTACACCGACACCGACACCTCATCCGAGCACGGCCTCGTCGACAAGAACGATCCCATTGTAGTCCACGCCTCACAGATCCACGACGCCCATTCCGAAGATGGTACCGCCCGCCGCGACAACTCATGGGGCGGCATCATGGTCAACAGCGAGATGACGGTGCAAAGCGAAGGCCGCATCGAAGCTGTACGCTACCATGACCGCGGCTTCGGCTCGACGAGTAGCGGCAGCGGCGGTAACGGGAATATGGGCTTGCAGACGGCGGTCGGCACGGCCAAGGAGGAAGACACTTTCGTCGAAGAGCTCATGGCCGTCACACGCGCGAAGTTCATCCCGCCCAAGCCCGGGTACTAGGAGTCGCTCGGCCTGGCGAGACCGGGCGGGTACGCTCGCTGGGGATCGAATAGCAAGAGGCGAAGTTTGCCTTCGCCTCGATCGTCGTTGAGCGGAAGTGGAAACAAACCTGCGCAGAACTGCGATGGCGCTTGGGATAGGGCTGGTGTCGGATGGGGAAAAAAGAAGAAGACGAAGATGAAGGCGTTTTGGAGCGCTGCCGCTGCTGTGTGATGAGAATGGTGGCTGTGTGTTCTCGACGAACAATTATACCCTGCTGCGGCATCTTTTTCCTTGGATTTTATTTTGGTGGTGACTCCTTTCTTTTTCTTAGGGGTCTGAATGGTGAGAGAGGAAATACATTGAAACGAACGGAAGGCTGGATGTACCAATAACATGTATACCTATATGAAACCTAACGTCGTCTCGTCTGTTTTGCTAGTAATTGGGTGAGAAGAGGGACAGACTGCCGATTTTCTGATAACACATACCTAGAATATGCATATGCAGTCTGTCTCTTGCTGTCGGACTAGGGCATCATCAGGTGTGGCAGGGAAATCGAGTGTTAAGTATGTCGTACATTAATATTGATAGACTTGCAGATTCAGGATTCGTGGTGCAGTGATCCACCATAGCCGCTGCCGTCCCGTTGTAGCCGCATTTTAGTTATCGTCTTCTTCAAGTCGGTCCGTGCCAATCATCAACAGCAGCACGCCACCCAGCCTCTACCCAATCTCTCCTCCAACCCGAGCCGACGTCGCCCATCTGTCATCATCGCTGTGCTCCGTCCAGGGTCGAGACGGAGGGTTGGCACCCATTGCACAATTACCTAAACGTAGTAGCCTCTAATCACGCCTGGTAGATATCTCCGGTCATTCCTTTACCTCTCTCCTACAATCCACCTCTCCCTACTCCTCCACTACTATTCTTGTCATGAGCACTCTTGAAAACACCCTCCAACAGTCGTCCGCGACCGCAATCATCGTACCCGGTCCTCCGACTTTGACCGTATCTTTCGCCAAATTACGCACCGATATCCAGGCTTTCCAAGGACAGCTCGCCAAACTCGGCGTCTCACCTCAAGCCGCTGTCTCGATAGCGCTCCCCAACAGTTACCCGTTCATCGTCGCCTTCCTCGCCGCAGCATGGCAGCGAGCCATTGCAGCGCCGCTGAACCCGGCTTACAAGCAGTCCGAGTTCGAGTTCTACATTGACGATCTGTCGTCTGCGTTGGTGCTGGTGCCGCAGGGTCAGGCTGAGGGTTTGGCTGTGCAGGCTGCAAGAAAGTACAATGCTGCGGTCGCAGAGTGCTATCTGGACCCCAAGACAAACGAGGTGGTATTGGATGTGAAGGAGCATGGCAAACTGGCTGGTCACGGTGACCGAAAGGTGGAGGTTCCACAACCAGACGATACTGCGCTCGTCCTGCACACTTCAGGAACGACTGGCAGACCAAAGGCTGTGCCTTTGACGCACCGCAACCTTACGAGGACCATGAAGAACGTCCAGGATACGTATTCGTTGACGGCTGCGGACCGGACCATGCTTGTCATGCCGCTGTTCCACGTCCACGGTCTACTTGCTGGGTTCCTCGCGCCATTGGCATCTGGAGGTTCAGTAGTCGTGCCCGGCGCATTTAGCGCTGGCAGTTTCTGGCAACACTTCACCGCGCACAAGGCAAACTGGTACACGGCCGTCCCTACCATCCACCAAATCCTGCTCAAGTCTCCCAAGCCGAGCCCAGTCCCCAACATTCGCTTCATCAGATCGTGCAGCTCACCTCTGTCGCCAAAGGTCTTCCACGATCTCGAAGCTGCTTTTGGCGCACCAGTGTTGGAAGCCTACGCCATGACCGAAGCTTCCCACCAAATGACCTCCAACCCTCTCCCGCCAGGTAAACGTCAGCCCGGGTCGGTGGGTATCGGCCAAGGCGTCGAAGTCAAGATTCTCGACGCTGAAGGTAAAGAGGTTGCTTTGGGCAAGGAAGCTGAAATCTGCATTCGCGGCGAGAACGTCACGAAAGGCTATCTAAACAACGACAAAGCCAACAAAGAGTCGTTCACAGCAGAAGGCTTTTTCCGCACCGGCGACCAAGGAAAGCAAGACTCCGAAGGCTACGTGATTATCACCGGCCGAATCAAGGAGCTGATCAACAAGGGCGGCGAGAAGATCTCCCCCATTGAGCTCGATAACGTGCTCGCGCAGCACCCCGCTGTCTCTGAAGCCGTGTCTTTTGCTATGGCCGACGAGCTATATGGTCAAGACATCGGTGTGGCCCTTGTGCTGAAGGATGGTAGCAAGTTGAGTGCCGAAGAGCTGAAGGATTACATGCGCGAGAAAGTTGCGAAGTTCAAGGTGCCCAAAAAGGTCTTCTTCACCGACCTAATGCCCAAGACGGCTACGGGTAAGATTCAGAGGAGAAATGTTGGCGAGGCCATGCTTGCGCAAGAGAAGCCGAAGGCGAAGTTGTAAGGTACGGTGCTGTCATCGTTTCTGTTGGCTCGTTTCTATGTTAGCCGCGTCGCATTCTTGCAGGAGCATTATTAGAGGGACTTTGGCTATTTAGAAATAGATCTCTATCATCATATAGACCTGATATATACCATGTGATTCTCGAAGCTCATCTTTAGGAACGACAAGAGCATGTACATTTACATTATTATCTTATTCCGATGATGTGCTCGGCTTTCCAATCCTCAAAGCCCCGCCTTAAAGATCAATTGCCGACATCGCAATCGCAACATCTCTCACAGCTGTTAGGAGAGCTTCCCAAAAACCACCACACCGTGTAAACACATGTCCCCATTCCTTCGAACAACGCCCCTCCTAAGAACCCTCTCCCTCGCCGCCACCACCTCTCGCAGAACCCTCACAACCACAGCCCGCACAATGGCGCCCAAGCAAGAATGGATGGTCATCCTGCCCGACTACGCCGGCAAGCTGGCTGAGAGGAATCAAGTGCGAGCGTAAGTGAATTGGATCTTAGCACTGGCAATAAAACATCCACAAAAACTGAGTCTCTGCTAGCGACCACCTTAAGCACACGGGCCCCGACGTCGAATCCGGCCTCATCGTCCTCGGCGGCGCCATGCTGGAAGAGCCGATTCGCGAGGGCGTCCCGCCTAAGATGAAGGGCAGTGTGTTGATGTGTGTGGCGGATACGGAGGAGGAGGTTTTGGAGAGGGTGAAGAGGGATGTTTATTATGAAACGGGGGTTTGGGATAGGGAGAAGGTGAGTTTGTCTTGGGCCTTCCTTGCCTTTCCTTGACGGGGTGGAAGTGGTGAGGATAGGGACATGTTTTGGTAATCTTGACTTGGAAGACATGCAGCAGAAGCTTACCGGGCTTTTACTGGACGAGACGGAGATACTAGGATTTGACGGTGATGGGTGTTGGGTTGTGATGCAATGCTTGCAGGGCTGGGTCTTTGGATGCTAGTCGTTTTGGTCGAGCTTGACTGACAGATTTACGTGTGCAGGTTCAGATTTTCCCGTTCAAGAGCGCTATCAGGCAGGGACTTTAGAGCCGTTCATACCATTTGACGGCCACGAATCAAACCAAGAGTACAAACTGTTAATCTGGCTCCATGATCTCCTCGTCCAGCGCACAGAAACATCTTGGTCCACACGGAGACACTTTTATCTGGTACTTTCAAGACTGACGAATGTTCGCCAACGCCGCGAGCATCAGACCTTTGCTCTTTTGGTCTTGACTGACATGGCACTCTGAACCCGGCTTGGGACGGTGTTGTGTGAGAATGGTGAACTCTTGACGTATCACCAAAACACGTAATGAACAGGCATCACAGATCACGCACGTTGTTGACTTGCCAAATCTAGGCTCGATCGCTTTGTTCAAGTCCAAGTTTAGACGGGACCTGTCTCATCAAGAGACACTCAACATGCTCAGCACACCTGGCACCAATCCGACAGGTAGCCTGGTGACTCATGCGGCTCGTCATGCAAACACCCGCTTTGCAATATGAGACCTGACGACTAATTTCGTGGCAGGTTCCAGATTTGGCCTTACGACGTGATGTATAAGATAGGCAAGCTTCGCTGCCAAAGTCAGGATTCAGAAAGACAGACAACATCACACTCGCTAACTCCTCTCCTTTGTAATCAGCAACATTTACATTCTTCCAATTCACGCCGGTCGTGAATCGTTTATCTACTCCCAATTCAACCAGCAACGCCTACCTTCTTTCGTTCCACGCCGGTCGTGAATCGCCCACACACTCCTCCGTCCAACAACACTCGACTTCTTTCAGTACACGCAGGTCGCGAATCATGGCACACTCCAGCACTTCATCTCAAGTTAACACTCCCTCAAACCCCCACACGTCTCCCATGACTCTTGCCTCGCCTGTGGCCAAGTCTTCGCTCAAGATCAAAAATGCTTCTGCCACCGAACATTCGCCCAAGGCCGGGACAGACGCATGTTGCTCGCCCAAGATCACTCCTCCGTGCCTGCCCAACAACCCGATCAAAAAGGACAAGCAGAAGACGAAGGGAGAGTCTGATCTAGCGAAAAGCAACAAGCCTAAGGACAAACCCAAGAAGCACCAGGCCAAGGGTGCGCGCAAGGCCAAGTCTCTTTCCGATATCGATACTTCGCTCGTCACTAGCGCTGCTCATCGCTCGCCCAACATCCAGACTCCATACTGGGCCGAAAGCCCGACCGGGACAATTAGGGAAAAGGCCAAGGGAGGCCACGATTCACCCATGATTAAGGAGACCAATGCCCAGAAAAAGGGCAACAAGAAGAACTCCGATGCTTTGCCCAAGAACGGCAATGTCGATGACGCTGTAACCGATGCGATATGCAGATGCAGGCCCTCGTCCAACAAGGGTAAAGCGAAACAAAACCTCACCTCAACCGACGACTCCAAGAAGCAAACCAAGAAGTGTGTCGTCTGCAACGTCGGACCCCTCCACAAGCGCGATTGCCAGACACACTTCAAGGGTGAACGGCACAAACAGGTCGGGGGACTTCTCGGAATATATGGGGACAATGTCAAGAAAGGTCTAGAGGCCATTGAGACTTCTGCGGTGTCATCGAGCGCCGTGTGCAAATTCGGGGACAAATGGTATTGTCACGTCTGTGGCTCTCCCGTTATACCGTCACACGGCGACACTTTAAGAAAGCATCTTGGCAAGGAGTCGCATATCGAAAAATTGGGATCCTTGTGGACTGCGGTCGTGGAGCTGGCGG
>Ga0265797_10002773_pt1 | contig 28940 bp, 37 predicted proteins | sample P2T30metagenome_FD_192433 | JGI IMG/M metagenome (GOLD analysis project Ga0265797, IMG submission 192433) | Plant litter microbial communities from East Loma Ridge, Irvine, California - P2 T30 | ecosystem: Environmental > Terrestrial > Plant litter > Unclassified | place: USA: California...
CATGTTCATTGCGTCGCCGAGCATGATGAGGCCTGGGGACTTTTGTGTGGATGGTGGGAGGAAGGAGTTTGGCATTGAGCGCAGTTTTCCTGCTTCGATTGCTGCGCGGAATGCGGGCTGTGTTTGAGCGGGGAGGGCAGGAAGGGCGACGTTTAGGAGGTGGTTTTTTACGCCGCCGTTCTTGACGGATGCGCTGGGTAGGCCCTCTGGGATGTCGATTAGGATGCGTGTCTCGTGTGTGCCAATCTGATATATGAGGATAGGCGGCGCATCAGTGAGAATGACATGTCCGTGACCCGGCAGCGGAAGTTCGGCGTCGATCATCTCCAGGCCCCAGAACTTGCTTCGCACTTGTGGCTGGTGCTGCACGAATTCCTTGCGGAACTTGGAGGCGTAGCCATCTGCGATCAGCGTGATGGCGCCGAAGTAGTAGTCCTTTGAGCCGGCGGTTGAGCACTCGACGCCCACCACTTGGTTGGTGTAGTCACTCTTGACGATATCTGTGACGGTGGTTTCGACCAGGGTGACATTCGGTGTCGAGGCGGCTTTGGCGCGGAGTTTGGAGATGAAGCGGCCGTGGTGGAAGGACCGGCCCTCGGGCGGCTTGGAGGGGTTAGAAGTCACGAGGTTATTTGGGTAGGGGATGTGCACGGGTTCGGTGTGGTAGGAGACTTGGTAGCCGTAGCAGGGGATGGCATCGATGTCGTCGAGGCAGTCTACAAGCGTGTTAGCGATACACTATGCAGTACAGCACGTATACGCACCCCTCATGCCCAGCTTCTCCAGCGCATTGACGCCGCCGGGTTGTAACAACTCTCCGACTATCCTGTCCGGCTCCTTGAGGCTCTTCTCCAGCAATATCACGCTCCGTCCCTGCTTGCCGAATGCGACCGCTGCCGCGCATCCCACGATACCAGCGCCAACGATGACAATGTCGGCCTCGTGGTGCTCCGACCGCCGCTTCTCCTTCGAGTCGGTTGTGTGTGTCGATTCGACTGTGGGAACCGAGGATCTGGAGGTGCCGCGATGGCGGATGTGTGGTTGCGGCGATGCGGATACGCCGGGCGGCAGGCCCGTAATCTTCGAGCCCGAGAACATTGTAAGCATGATTGCAGTTGTGGAGAGCCTGTTGAAGGTCCTGAAGGGTTGTGAGGTTGGAATTGGAGGTCTAAAGGGTGTTTAGGCTATTGCGTCGCATGCGGCAGTGGTCGTGGTCGAGGAGTGTGAATGTCGCAGGCAGAATTGGTGTGTATGGCAGTACGAGGGCGTGTATGCGATATAGAGAAGTCGACAGTGAGTTTGGTATGTCCAGCGAAGGAATGACTTGTATGTTCTTCTCTTCTCTTTGACAGATGCAGGGTCCGGTGGCGACTTCACGATCATGAACCGCAACGATGCGCACGCGAATCGCGTGGCGGTGTACCTTTTCTGCCAGGGGGGAACCAAAACCCGCGGATCCCGCCGCCCAATCACTGTCGTCTCACCTCAACACCACCAACATCACACTTCTCGAGCAGATATCTGTATTGGACGGTAATCGCATGTCGCATCATCGATTTGAGCAGAATGTTTTGTAATGTTCCTTTGTCTCGGTGGTAAAGCACTACGGAGTCAGCTGCAGATCCTCACAACCGTTCAACGGCACCGGGCAAACGTTTGAGCGCATCCGGCCTTTCCAAACTGAATATGTCTCTCAATGAAGACGCAGTCGCTGCAGTGCTCAAACTGTGACCAAGAATGCTAACTACGTGTTGCAGCCATACCTCTAAAATGTCCATGGCCAAAGAGCCGCGCCCAAGATTTACCGTCCCATCGACAAAATGCTAGCCATCACTTCGCACGACTCAGACTGGACATTGGAGTAGCTTCGTGCACTCCCGCTTGCACCTCGAGTCTAGGTATATAATCAGTAATAGGGGCCATCAAATCAACAGCGAAGATTCATTCTAGCATACAAACATTCTCCTGCCTGTTTGTAACCCTCTTGAACACATATAAGCCATAGACATACGACGAGATCCGCGCTGCATCAAGCAGAAAAGATCAAAATCAGCATGTTCTTCGCGCGCTCTTGGATTTCACTGCTAAACTAGCAACGCTACATTAACACCATCTCAAAACACCGCGCATATCGAAAGAACGAGCTCAGCTACAACGAGCGTGGAAAAATTACTACTACACATCGATGCGAAACCTTCATATGGGGTATACTCACTACTAACGTACTAGAAATTAAAATCCCTGGCACCGCCGAGTAGTGCCAGTGTGACAAAACGTAGAAGTGGTATAGAACGTGAAGTCGACCGGCGGTGCAAAGCGGCATCCTGTCGTCGAAACAAAAAAGAAAGGGAGCATCGCATCGTAAGTGGTATGCGCGCTCGTCGTCCCAAGCCTTTGCCGCCAAACAGCCCAACGAACGAAGAAGCATCTCCGCCCACGCGCGTGGAAAAGGAAAAAGAAAAGAGAAATGGAGCGCTGGTCAATCTGGGGAAGCACGCCTCACGAGTGTGTAGCGCAATCTCATCAGCCCGAGCCGATCTCCACTTCCACAGATCAGCCCGCTCATCTGAACGCCACATAGCACCCAATTCCAACGTCCCCTTCATCTCACCCACACGCATCTCCCACCCACCCTTTCCCACTCACCTCCCCACACCAGGCAACTTCATCCTCCTCCCCAACGCCGGACTCCCCACCGGACTCTCCACCTCCACAATCGTACTCTGTCTCCCCACCACCCGCTGCGCACTCAATATCTGCACGGGCCCCACACTCGAATCACTCCAGTACGCATCGTAGAAGTCGCTGAGTCGGGATTCCCTCGGTGGCGGGGCGGCACTTTGAATCGGCAGCGCGAGGATCGAAGAGCCGCGCGAGGAGTCGGTGAGGGATGAGAGACGGGATTGGGGGTCGCGCAGGCGCAGTTGTGCTTGGTATGCGCGGTATGCGTCGAAGGTGCTGGTGCGGTGGTGCGAGTAGGTGGATGATGTGTCGGAGTCGACGCGTTTGTGTGCTGTTGTTTGGGGGGCTAGTTCAAGATTTTGGGTCTCTTTGGGGATTATGTCAGGCTACGTATCCATAATGACTTAACATTTGCTAAAAGTACAAACAACGCAACGCAACGCACCAGACGAAGAGTGTGTGAGAATCTACCTACTCGGGCGGTACGATCGTGGGGGCGACGGCGAACGCGAATCGAAGGTGTTTTCGGGGAGGGTGGGCATGTGTGTGCTGGGTGGTGGGAGCGTGGGCGAGTCTTGGGGCGAGCTGTTGAAGGATGCGGTTTGCGAGGTTGCGCTCGTGTCTGCGCCGTTGTGGTATGTTACTTGCAAGCCGCTGTTTTGCGGTACTGGCGCGTAGTGCTCGTGTGTGCTGAAGCTTGCTGATCGGGGAGACATGCCGTAAGGCGTGCTGGCGGCGGTCGTAGAGCTGGACGAGGTCGGTGATTGTCGTTGTGAGGTGACAGGCGAAGGTGAGACGTATCGCGACATGTCTACTGCGCCATGGCTACCGGTCAGTTCGGCTTCTGATGGGCGAAGCTTGAGCGCTGGTGATGTGGTTCGTTCTGAGGTGGGAGATTTGTTGAAGCTAATACTGCTGCTTCCTGAGTGGTCCTTGAGGAACGGCGAGTTAGCGCCTCCGACTAATGTGCTCGAGCTCATGTTTGGGTGGTGGACAGATCCGGCCCTTGATTCGGCTCTTGACCCTGGGCGCGATTGAGCAACGCCAGCATAGAAACCAGCCTCGATGGCGCGGATGCCGAACAGATCACCCTCATCCTTCTCGCGTTGTGTTTGGGTGAGCTCTACTGTTTCTTCCTTGGGGCCGGCCTCCAGCTCTTCTATCTGCACGTTCTTCTTCAATCTACGTAGTATGTAAGCACGTTTCCTAAAGTCAGAGGCTAGGATGACTTACTTCCTGCGATCGAAGAGCACTTTGATAAGACCAGCAACGAACGCCAGGACAAGCAGACTACAGAATACGACACTGGAAACGTTAGTGGCAGGTCAATCCAGGTGGTGTACAGTCCTTACATGTATTTGTATGCCAGTTGTAAGTTTCCAAACCATGATGTTGCTGACATTATGATTATGGAGTACGAAAGTACAAGCCCTCAGTAAGAGACTCGATGTAATGGCGCCGGGAGGAGTAAGGAGCCGAATAGGTAGATCAGTGTTGAGGTACAGGAACTGATTGCCGATGCTCTACTCGAGACAATAGAAAGATCGTTCAATTCTCCGAGGAAACGGTAACCGCTGATAGGTGCAGTGGGCGAACAAGGGAAGGTCGTGAATAGGCAAAATGAATCACACTTCTGGATGCACAATAGATCCACAAGGGTCCAAGAACGTGGGTTCAATGAGAGGACGTGGGAGAAAATCCGCACTGTAAAAAGAGGACTCGAAACGCAGACACCTGTGGTTCTAGGAAGCAGGATGAGTTGCGAAGTGCAAAAAGGCAAAAGAGAAGCTCTAGCAGGCGCGCTGCTTGTATCAGTAGTCTTCGTCGGCAAGTTCTCTCGCCATCTAAATGCGGAAGAGAGCCCAGATCACCCAAACTAGCTGGCGATGCGGTCATGGCAGCCAATGGGAGAATACTGGGCTTTGCACGGTGCCCAAAATGGAAGACCAGAATGGGTACCGTAGCGTATTCGGGCGTGGCTAACGTTTGGGAGCGTGGATCCCGGCGCCCCCATGAGAACCAGCCCTAGTGCTGGTTACATCGAAGAGCTCGCCAGGGAAGCTTTGACGGGGAGACAAAGACATCTGGCCGCGGTAGTCTTTGTCCTCTCGGCGACTACTGATCCGTCTCTTTGATCAGCGGCGACCTCGAGACGATCTCACCGGGTGTAAATGCCCAATACCATTGTACATGTGCAGCCTTGCCGTGTATGCGATTACTCTGGCGACGTCGAGTTGTTTGGATGACAAAGGCATGATTCGCACCTCGTCCCGCTGCACCCCTGAAGCGGAGCGGGGTCTCAGGAACAGGAACAGGAAAGGCGCCAATCGAGACACTACCAAAACCCACACTTGGCAGGGGAAAATCAGAGGCGCGTAGCCGGAGGAAGGATAGCCTGCTGATGTTCTGCCAGGCTACGAAAATCTGCGGATTAAGGTTCTCGCGTGTGCAAGCCACAGCTCCCGCCTACGGCCCTTCTTTGCACACCTAACGTTTTCTCAGGAACTGCATCGTTAAATGACATATCCAGTCGCCTGAAGAGCGGTATGAGTGCATGAGGAACTTCGTGATCGAGCCCGACTAGCAGAAAATGCCAACGACACGAGTCGCGAGAAGTATCGATTTGTTTCGCGTGCGCTGTCGCACAGCAGGGTCCGCTTGGAAGTGTCGCACCACGATATAACCGGCAGATATCGGTAGAAACGAAACAGCCAACGCTCGCTTGACGCATGTCACAATCGCAAGGCATTCCTGAAAGTTCCAACGTGCAGCAGTCAACTGTCACGGCCGCTCGTAAAGTGGTTCTTCGCTAATTCTAGCGGTGCTGTGACAACGAGACTCTGAAGTTAAGGCAATAATTTGTTCGCTGTCTCAACGAGCCATGAACTCCCATGGCCTACATATGACGACTGCTCAATTTTTTTCCACATCGTGCATCGTCCCGTGGCACGTATCTCGTACAGTAAGATGTCTCTCGATAGTCTCGCTCTGCTGTGGCGCCCGTTGACAAGTCTATTGAACGTTTGTTTGGCTCTGGACTTCTCTCCGGTGGATCATCGTCTCCTGTCTCTCGCGCCATCGAGCGCCGAGTCAGAGCGCCGCGAACTCAAGCTGGTGTGTGGGATTGCTTTGCCCATACAAGATAATGTATGGTGCCTGACTAAAGCGAGGGTTTGCGAGCCTGAGTAGCTGCAAATGGCCAGACTATCGATTGTAATGCGCGCGCGGTGGAGATGACGGGAGTCGATCATGACATCGCGGAATCGGCCAGGCTCGAAGCGTCCAAGTTTTGCAGGAAAAGACTTTTCAATTGGGGCGATCATGCCCGTTGGATCTTACATATGCTGGTTTGGTGCTTCGGAAGCCGGCAGCCAGCCAGCAAGGTGATCAAAACTCCGGCAGCTTTCTGGCGACGACATGAATCGAAGACCTGAAGAAGGAATTTAATCGCAAATTTTCGCAATACTGAACGGTCTCCGGGTTCAAAGCTCACCGGCAATAATGGCAAATGTGGTTGTGGCTGTAGAAGATGCTGGACAAATTTGCTGCGTGTTGGGTCGTACAGTGGAAAGTCTTGCCGGGCTATTTCATCTGCAATGACCAATCTGCTTCAGTATCGAGCGAATTGTGAGTGCGTGTTGGGAAGTAGGAGTGAGGGGCCGCAGAGCACGCAGTCGCAACGGCGAGCTCTTGCCGAGAAGTCGCGATCTTTGTCGTCATCGCTCAGTCGCACGCTTCACCTGCAGCTTCGCCAGAACACCAACAAGCATCCCACCATCGAAGATTCTAATACTGCCCCTCAATTCTCGAAACGGCGGGCTTCGTGGCATCACCATCAACAACACTCTACATCGTCACCACCAGTCTCAACCTTTAACTCTTTTATCCTTTGACAAGCAGACATGGCGACTAACACCGAGACGTCGGACAAGTCGCAGATTCTAAAGAAAGAGCCCTTGGTAGGTCTACTCTGTTACTTGCGCTTAGGTCTACTTCTTACTCTCGCCAGGCGAACAGTGACGCCAAATGGGCCACACTTCTCAAGTAGGTCGATCAGTTTCTCTCACCTATACACGACTATCATCGCAACTCGGACAATTGTTGAGCTTAACAGAACCACCTATACCGATCCGAACGGCGTCGAGCGCACATGGGAGTCCGCAGAGAGGCTGACCCGTCCCGAAGGCTGCGCTATCGATGGTGTCGGTGTCGCCGCCATTCTTCACGATCCAGCGAAGCCCAATGGCGAGCCTCGCATCCTTCTACAGAAGCAGTGGCGTCCGCCTATCAACCAGACGGTAATCGAGGTCCCAGCTGGTCTCATGGATCCGAATGAAACCCCGGAGCAATGCGCAGTTCGCGAGCTGAAAGAAGAAACCGGCTACGTCGGCGAAGTGATCCAGGACAAATCCTTCGACGTTAGTCCGGTGATGTTCAACGGTAAGTGACTATGCTGATCGTTTCATACAGCTCTCGTTATTCCTCGCCCTGGTAATGGCGCTTTTCCATTTCTCGGCGCTTGTTTGGTACTCAGCATCGTACACCCATATTCAGCAAGCTCTATCAGCACTACTCGCCTGGAGGGTCTCTGCATCCGCATCCCTGACTCGTACCGAGCAGACAACGTTGATTCAACGCCTCATTGTCGCCTTCAACTACCGCCAAGATCTCCTTTTGTTGTGCGCGCTCCACTTACTGGGCTTTTTGATCAACATGTTCACTGTGTTGCTCCGCCTCTTGAGGCTATGGATCAAGAGGTCGATGTTTTTATTGCTCGCCGTCTGTTCGAGTACTGACTTATAACAGATCCAGGGTTCTGCAATACCAATCTTCGCATGATCCATGTGACCGTCGACCTGTCTCTATCGGAGAATCGAAATCCCCAGCCTGAATTGGAGGAAAATGAATTCATCGAGAACTTCTCCGTCCCTCTGAAAGACCTGTGGGCATTGTGTAAGAAGTACGAAGAGGAGGGCTTTGCCATTGACGCGCGAGTTGGCACACTGGCGGAGGGCATCGAAATGGCCAGGCGATGGAAGTTAGTCTGAAAGCAGCTATAAGGCCTCGAGTGTTGTATGACGTTTGGCTTTCCTAAGAGCGGTGGATAGGGTCCTTCCTCGTCTGTCACATTCCTATTCCCGAACGATTGGCACGTCATAATCGATCGATATCGCAATTTGCACGTTTGCGCACTCTCCTCCTCTACATCGTCGGTCTCCTCCTCTACATCGTCGGTCTCCTCCTCTACATCGTCGGTCTCCCATCGGCCTCCCAAACTTCTCTCGGTCCCGCGACCAAGCCAACTCAGTGTTTCACTGTCGTCATGCGCCCCACATAACGCTACTGACCTTGTCAGATAAGACATTTCTAGCCTGATGTGGCGTCGAGCAGATTAAAAGCACACTGAGCATAACAGCTCAGATATCGCAAATTCACTTTTCATTAAAGCGAGGACTAATTCTTGTAGAGAATGGATACACTTCAATGTCATTCAGCGTGGATGCCCATCGATCTGTTCGTACTTCCGCTCATCCATGCAGCATGCTGGCCTCCTCCGCTTGGCAGTCCGTGTGGCGCTGCGCTCTCACGTACGTGAGTTGACCGTAGCCCACAAAACATAACGGCTATACCTATCACCTGTCTCGTAGGTTGGAATTCGTCAGGTAATCTCGATCGCCACTGTACATCAAGCAGTTGCATGTTTTCATGTGTCGCAGTTGTGAAATGGTGTGGATTTTATGCTCCGGCGCAATCATGTGTAGAACTTGGGCCCTCGCCATAGCCTGTCGACACTCGACATTTGTACCTCAGCCAACCATTTTGGCACGGTGTTTTCTTGCTGCCACTGTGCATACAAGTCGATGGGTCCTCGACGCTCTCTGCATCTTCTGTACCACAATTCGTTGGTATGATCGCCCCAATCGAGGTCGAAAGAATGTCTGAAGCAAGCGAGACGGAGCCAAAGTACTTGTGTAGGCGTCGCAACCGCACTCACCATTCTATCAAGTATGTATACTGACAAGATTCTACAGCTCGTTGCTAATATCGTCCAGTCATAGTTGTCGGCCTTCGTCTATTCCCTCGTGAATTCGTTGTGCGCAACGTAGGCAAAGATGACTACGTTATGTTGCTTGCCCTCGTGAGCAATCTCAGTTAGATATCTGGCGGCCACTGACGCTATCAGCTTTTGACCATCGCATACCTGATTACCGTCTTCATCCTCAGGTACAACGGCATGGGGTTCAGCGGCACCGTGCTGACACCTGAGCAAATGGTCACCTAGATCAAGACCACCCTTGCGATCCAGATCCTATACTACCTCGCCATTAACGCGATCAAGATCTCAATCCTTTGCTTCTATCTTCGTATTGGTAAGCGTTCACCTACTACACTGTCCACTTTGCTGACCAGCGTGACAGCTGCCGGCAGGCGCCTCGAATTCCTCAGCAAAGGCACCATATACTTCCTCACAACCTTCTGCCTCGTCTGCGTGGTATGCCGTCTCACGCAATGCGTACCGCTTCCCAGGATGCGGGACCTTACCAGCACAGTGGAAGGCAGATACATCAATACTACGGCGCTGTTCTATAGCACGTCACTTCTTTTCCCCACAATGACCACTGCAATACTCACAGCACAACAGCAGCGTTCTCCATCAACATCCTCATTGACGTCTGGATCATTGTTCTACCCATAACAACACTCCTCAAAGTCCAACGCCCCAAACGCGAAAAAGCCGCTCCCGTTGGCATCTTCTGCCTCGGCGTCTCCAGCTGCATCGCATCTATCGTGCGCTTACACTCCATATGCATCTATACCGAGTCCAAAGACCCGTTCTACGACAGCGTCCCCATTAACCTCTGGTCAATGATCGAAGTCAACATCGGCATCTGCTGCGCCTCCATACCAGCGTGCAAAGCGCTGTTTTTGTCGGGACAGCGCCAGCGAAGCAAGACGACCGCATATCAATACAACAGTCACGGGCACAGCGGCAAGATGGCAAGCAGTGAGCCTCACTCTGGTATCATTGTCAGGCATGAGGCGCATGGCCTGGAAAATCCGCAACGGCCCCAGAATTTCCTCGCGTTGGATTCGGAACTGGTGACGGTGCCTGCGAGTCGTGTGTAATGGCTTTCAGAAAGAGATGGTTGGGAAGTGGACCAGGGTGCAGGTAAAGGCGCTATCAACGGCATGGCGTTACGAATAATGGAGGCATGATCATCACACGCTCGCTCGCTTGCGCGTAGCAAGTCACGTTTCAGACTGATGATGAGGTTTCGCGTTCCTGGAGGGCTGGGCGTGTGCTTTATGTATGAGGCTGCAGTGACCTTAGGACGCATGGGGTAAGCGTTGCGCGTGGCGTGTTGTAGGGAGCGGGTCATGTGTAAGCGAAGGGAAGGCTGGGGAAACCAGCTTTTGGTGAGTCTCTGATTTCGCAAGAAGAAGGTTTATGATTGATGATCATATGTGCTCTGAGTAGTGGGCAACAACTGCCTTCAATTCCACGTCGTTCTGGCATTAGCCGACGTCTTTGAATTACTTCCCTAGGCCGCGTGCGTACCATAATGAGCATTTCATCCTCTACCAGAGCATCTACCAATCTCTACCACTGATCCGGATCCACATCGGCAAAAGTAGTGCCAGCCGCAATCTCATCGAACCAAATCTGCCTAGTTCCCTGAGTCCCGACCAAACGACCCTCATCCCTCCACGCATTCGCATACAGACCCACACTAAACCCAAAGGCTCTACCATGATCGATGGTAGTCGCAATATTGAACTTCTCGAGGACCTTGACACCATCGAACCACAGCTTGAAATACCCTGTATTGTCGGACTGCCAATTGGATTGTATGACAATCTTGTGAAACTGGCCAGCACTGACGGTAGCGATCTTGGAAAACGTCGTGGTCTGCTGGGCACATATAGTACCGTACCTGACCCGAGTATACAGCTGGTTTCCTTGGAGCCAGACCATGGTACTGGGCATCCAGTCGTCGCAGCCGGAGTCGCTGAAGTCGGCGATGAACTGAGCGATGTTGTAGCTTTGGGTACCGCCAAAGTCCCAATTTTCTTGGAGGCGGAACTCGAAGCCATAGAAGTCCATGTCGCCTTTACGATAGACGTTGTCTTTGCGGACGTCGGAGTGATATCGGCCCGTGTAGTTGGGGTCATATACCTGACTGCACTTGATGGCGGAAGGGCTTTCGTAGAATACGTTGCTCACTTGCTGGACCGTGCCTTGATGTTCTTGGTTGATGTGGCTCCAGCCTTGGGTAGTGCCCTTGTTGCTGAAGATCTGAGAAGCATGGCTCAAAAATGGTAGAAGTAGAAGCGCAGCTTCAAGGTTTCTGAAGATGTGTAGCATATTGAATTATCCTGGGAGGCGTTGTGTGAATGTAAAAGCTCGATTTCACACAGAGATACCGGAAGTATATATACCGTACAGCCCTCGGTTCGTCAGCAAATTCTCGAGAATAGCTGCCCCAATGACACGGATTGATAAGTCTTCACGAAGTCATCGTTGAAACCACATTTCCTTTCGCTACATTGATAGCGCCAAGTTATCAGCCTCCGCTGTGCGAAATGTGTGTATGTCTAGGTCCCTTCAGATAATTGAGGAAGCATGAGTGGTGTAAGAATATTACATCGGCTGATGCGCTTAGCTCACATTGCTGACGATATTTTCGCCATTTGACAACCACAAATCTGGATCTCTAGCCTAGACGAGGCATTTGATGACGAACGTTCACGAGTAGTTGGCAATCTCTGCTTCGTATTGCAAGCGAAGTCTCATAAACCATCAGCATCTGCAGTAGAAGAGGTTGAAGGAGACTCACCTACACGTGTCGTGATTGGCTAATCACTAAACATTGCCTTACATCGTGGATGGAGTGCGACCGGGGACATGGAATCGTCAAGCAGGCTGAAAGTCCTTGCTGTTCGTTTCTCCGACTCTTTCTCGAACATTTGCTGAAGCGTTGTAGTAATTTCAACCACTTTTGACAAAGGTCATACTTACGCACTCTCGCAACTATTGAAACGCTCATGTCTGGTTCGGATTTAGGTCACATACGGTCCAAATGAGACGGGCAACAGTCGCCACAAAGTGAGTGTAGTATTCGGTACATGAGGACGTTGAGTGTTACTCCGGCCGCAGCCCAACTCATCCCCCCTTCCCACTTCAATTCAACGCATGCAACCTCGATCTCATACTTTCCACCGCACCCTGCAAACTACTCCAAGGACCCTTATCCGTCGGTGTAGGCGTCGGCATAGGTACTAGTGTCGACGTTTCCAGCAACGAACCGAGCATATCGGCCGCGGCCGCTGACACCTCTCCCGTGGCCACTCTCACCCTCGCCGAGGCTATTCTTACCGTTTCACCGTCACCCGATTGAACACTTGATTGCAAGTTCGTAGGCCCGACACCAGTCGCTGGCGCCAAGGTTGGCACAGCAGTGAACCCGGAAGGGGTGAAGGTATCATAGAGAAAGCTATGGCTCCAGCCCTCCAGCGCGGGGTCATACAAGCCCTTCCCCTCGCCGTTCTTACGCTTCGCTTTCTCAGCCGCAGGTGTGAAAAGCGGCCGCGGATTCAATAAGACCTCGTGGTAGACCCACGCGACTGTCTGCGTAGTAGCGTTCGGATTTGTCAGAGGCCATGATGTTGTTTTGCCGGCTTTACGCGCGATGCCGTATTCTGTATACGGCCAGTTAAATGGGAGTTGTGCGAGGTACTCTGTGGGTATGAGACCGCCTGGTGAGAGTGTGCTTGCCCACCACGGGGTGTTTGGGTCGGATGGAGTTTGCCTTGAAGTTGGAGGAGCTGTGATCGTGGAAGAGCTGCGCGTAGTTGTGGCCGAAACAACGGGTGGCGTCAATGGCGGCGGTGGCGGTGCGGGCACACCTGAATCCGTCGTTGAAGAAGAACTACTGCTCGATGGCGGCGCATGTGGCGGTGGAGGCGCTGAGGGCTGACCCAAATCTGTCGTCGAAGAACTCGACGATGATCTCCCAGCTTCAGGTGGGAGCTGCGGATTTCTCGGCACTTGACCACCCTCAGAAGATGTACTCGCAGTCGTCGTGAATTTCCTCGTGCTGGATGACCACCCAGACGGCGGTCCTGGTGGTGTCGGCGCTGGCGGCAGCGACGCGTCGCTACGCGTAGCATCGGGTGCTATCGCTGGTGCTGCCCCTGTACTGGTTGTAGAAAGCTGGTTGCGATTGCCTCCGGGACCGAGTACAGGGCCGTTGAATGATGAGGAATTGAGCTCACGCACGAGGATGGAGTCTCTGACGGCTCTTGGAGGTGGTGGCGCGTCGACTGGGTCCGCCACGGACTCTGTCAGGGTATCGAGCTGTCTGTCTGCGGCTGTCATGACCGCAAAAGGTGCAAGAGTGGCTACGAGAAAGGAGCGGAGAAGCATCTCGTATCTTCGTATGTGTTGTTTCGGAGCGGACGTTGTCGATTACAGGTATCGCTCTGAGACTGTGTTAGCCACTTCTGTTGCCCGCTCTTACAGAGACTCACAGCCAGTGTCGACACTGTTCGTACTGTCAAGTCGCATGTCACAGCAACTTCATTTGTGAAGTGCATCTTCATTGTTCGATATCTCCGTTCGCTTGCTGCACAATCTGACGGCTGTGCGTTCGCAATGTGAAGCGCGACTTTCAAAGTCACAACCGCGTGAATGATGCGTTGTTCGTCAGTGTCCACGTCTCGCACCAAAGCAACGGATTCAAACACACCAATCCACATCAGTCTCTTCATGCTGTTGAGCCGTACGCGATCCTTCGCGTTAGGAGCCGCATGTCGCACCAGCGATCCCACGTCAGCCTCCGCACCACCCTGGACCCAACATCACATTCCCAGCACGAACGTATAGTCACTACCCAAATATGGTGATATTATATAGCGTGTAATCAAACTTTGAGCTTTTACGCCCCGTTGAGAAGAAAGCCCCTTCCTTCGGCGGAGCGGCACGAAAGTCCCGTCTCAGCATCAGTCATCTGAGACACTGGGTAAGCTGAAGGTAGGAGAGGGCGCGGATGATGGTGTGATCGGGCGGGAGGGTAGCAGTGACGCTGATGGTGCTGATGTGGATACCAAATACGTACAAGGAAGGGAATGCGAGACCGCCGTATGCTATGCGCCAGACGGAAAGATCAGATGTACGAAGTAGAAATGATGACGATGGATGTTCGGTAGGAAACAAAGACGGAGAAGAGAAGCTGCTCATGCGTGGTATCATGCAGAAGAACAGCCCGGGAAGTGCAGAAGCGCAATAGACACCAACCGACCGGCAAATAAACAGTTGTAAAAAAACAACACCAACCCGTTCTCTTTTCAGAAGATCTCCAACCCCTCAAAATCCACGCACAAATTCTGCCCTCCGGCATGTTGTCCTCCTCTATTCCTCTGATCGTATACACTCATGCCATAGCTCGAGGGTCGACTCGCGTAGACTCCAACGCGCACTGCCTTGTCTTCCACGCCCCAGAAGAACCATGTGACTTCGCGCAGTTTCTTCCAGCCGAGCATTTCATCTTCGTACCAGACCCAGAGTGCGTAGCCAACGCGCTCGATCTTCACGCGCAAGTCGAGCCTGCGCGCGTGGTGTGGTGGTAGCGCAGAGAGCGACCAGTCCGCGCCATCGGAGTTGGCGCATACGGAGGTTGCGTGAAATGCGTTATTGCAAAACTCCAGGCCCACCTTCACCCACTTTGCTGCCGGCACGGGTTGTGTGTATGGCGGTGGGGGACTACGTGGTCTCGGCGATTGCGATTCCGATTCGGTCAGGGGTGTGGGTGCGGGTGTAGTGTAGATGCTTGAGGGTTCGGATATCGAAGGGCTCGGTGATGCGCTGTCCTCGTCGAGGGTCAAACTCACGATGTTTGGGGTTTCCAGTACGGGATCAATGTCTGTGACTTGCCCGGGCGGCGCGCCTGCGAATATGACCAATCCTCCCTGATCCCATTGATACTCCCAATCTGCTGAGACGGTGACCTCGGCGGCTATGAACGGATTGCGCAGGGCGGTATAGAGGATGGGGGCTGTGGAAGTATCTCGACACGGGGGCTGTCTCCACAGGTCGGTACCTGGGGGCGCCGCGAGCGTGAATGAGCCCATCCATTCCGGCACCGCATCGTTCGGTATGTTGAGGGGCGTGATGGAGGTACTCGCTGGCGGCATGGCCTCTAGTAGCGATCGGTGACAGGTCGCGGTACCGTGTGTTCGAGGATCAGATCAGCACGGCCAGATCGACCTACAACGCTGCTCTTCTTGACGACTGGGGTCGCATATATGTAGCAAGTGTCCGTCGCTCCGGCAATGTACGCCCCCCGCAGAAGTTGCCGAGTCGCGCTGGGAATTGTCTAGTTCCGTGCGACCTGGAGCGGAAGGTCATTCGCTTCGTGGTGAGAGTCGCTGCAAGGATGGCCGTCCGCATGTAAGCTCTAAGCTGACACGGGCACTGGACGGGCAAATTAGGACACCACACCAGATCGGCAGAGGGATCGTGAGCGTGAGCGTGGATCTCGTTGGGCCTGATCCGTGGTCAGCACATGCGCTCGCGCTTAGAACCAACAATGCCAGGTGCAGGCGCTCAGTACGCCTATGAGCACAACCCAAATCCTGTTCCTAGTAGTTCGTCATTGCACACATTGTGAGCCTCTGCATGCGCGCGGCTACGTTGCTTACCGCGAGCCAGGGTTGGAGTGGCTGGCTTACCCGAAACTTGAAGATGGAGAACGTCCGTGAGCGAGCGAAGCAATGTCTCAACGCCGTACCTAACCCGAAGGGCAGAAAGCAACAACGAACGGCACAGCAGACCAGCAGGTGTCGAGAATTTCCATCCAGACACATGGCCGCGTGCTTGCACGGTATAAATAATCACCGGGGAGAAATGACAAGTGCGAACCTTGGCTCTGCACATGGTTGCGAACCCTGAGCTGAGGTGCTCCCGCCACGCTGAGGACAGCAGGTATGCGTTGCCATCGCGAAACGACGGGGGCGATCCTGTCGCTCCATCGTGCGGCCTTATCCTGGAGGGCCCCCAAGATGGCGAAAGGTATTTGTCGAAGGCGACGATGCCAGTCGCCGCGCCTACCAGGGCGGAGTGAGGTGCAGGCGATGGGGGCAGGAATCTGGCGCGTGCTGCCGCTCGGCCACTACGTGGACGCGCATTTCAGAGTCGAGAACACCTCGTCGATTAGCCTGCTATCCTCAAGAAGACGCAGGTAGCTCGTCGTTTCAGGCTCGGTGCAGATAGAGTCGCATTCGTGCTGGTCATTGGAGATGCTGTGCATCGAAGGGGGTGGTTCGTGGCAACGATGAGCTGTCGTCGTGGAACGGGGCGGACCAGACGATGACATGCAGACAGCAAGGGATTTTCTGCAGCACGCCTCTGCACTCTGCAAGAGTTATCGGCCGCGGTGCCAATTGGAGGACCACAGCATGCCCGTCGTCGTAAATCATTGATTACGTAGCTCTCGCTCACAGCCGAGAACGTCAAGCTCAAGACTCATTGCTGAAAGAGTTTACATTCTAGCCATCGCTCACTTCGGTGGCCTCAATGCCACTCACAATGATCTTCGTCGCTGCACGCGATAAAGCATTCCACCGACAGAGTTCAGATCATTGGATGAGGTCCAGGATGGACTCCTCGGGAGTTCAAACTTTGTTGCATCGTTGGCGGTTGTGGCTTGCGGGAGCATTTCCTACTAAGTGCTACTCTCGCTTCGATTCTCAGCCCTGTGTAACACGTCTCAATCGCATCTCGTGTCCCCTCTGAATGTGAGGAGATGAGCGCAGCAAGCACCATTGAGCATACTTCGCTGGTGTACACGTGCACTTGGGCAGCAGTGCTTGTACAGTTCATACTAATCCTGCTGTACGTTTCTGTGTGTGAATCTCGAAGCGGCTGCCCGCTTCAAAGTCCCACATGCTTGCAGTTTGCGAAAGCGGCATCAACGGATGTAATACTTCGCTGAGCGAACTGGTGGCCAGCGAAAGGCGCAAGTTACAAAATTGTTCTAGACGCAGTCGCTGAGGTTCGTGCAGTGCAGCAAATTATCCGTCAATCGTATGTAAGGCAAGACAAGTGAGCTCAAATCCACGATGGGGCATGCTCATCTCAATGTATTCGCTCACGCGGATAGCGAAACCTCCTGGCGAGTGCGTCTTCATAACAAACCTGCACTGAGGATCGGAGGGCCAGCATGTTTGCACTCGTGCAACCTGGATGAAGCGATCATGCGCCTTTCCGATGAAGCTGCGCACCTGTCTGTTGTGGTCAAAAAAGCTTTCCACTCAGCTCTCTTGGTGTAGAGCACAGCATTGCTTCTATTAAGTTCGCCTTTTCGGTTGCGATATATTTCACGACAGCGTATGTGCATGCGTATGCGCGTCCAAGGACACCACATCGATTGCACATCCACAGTGTGAAGCACAACTCTAGTACTCGTCCTGAGCGGTGTAAAGCATGGCTCGGAGAGAAAGCTGTAGATCCGATCGACCTTAGTACAAGGCTTGCGCATGGAGTTCGTCATGTCTGGACAGTAGTTTGGGGCTGCAAGATCTAGCAGCGCGCTGGAAGTCTTTGGGTCAGATGCAGGAGTTGACCCGTGGTAGAGGATGGCGGATGCATGCGTACGGGAACCAAGCGGCGGTGTTCATTTGTGGTGAGACCGCATGCTGTCGCACGTCGAATCCCATCCCTTCTCCTGCTTTCTATCGATTGATGTTCATGTGACGGATCTTTGCGCAGTCTATTGATGGTTAATTGTTCCTCTGTCCTCAACATCGAGCTTGTGCGAATGGATGAAAGGGGCAACTGCGCGCCGGCTGATCAGAAGAAGAAACCACGCAAAGTAGATCGCTCTGTCAAATGGAGCGAACCATGGTTTGAAGTGGTATGCTGCCCACATTTTGTCACGTTTTGTGGGGTGCGGGACCGTGATTAATGTATGGAGATTGAGAAGGGCCGAGAGCGGAGACACGAGTGCGGGGAACCAAATGTCGTCTTTGCAAGCGACAACCTGAGAAGTTTAGGAACCAAGATGCCGACTTTTTCCGCCTGCGATCGCCGTTATTGACTATACCATGTGCATTCCCGCAACGGGACAATCGATATCTGTATCGTACGACTGAAACTAGCCGGAAAGATAGCAGAGCAAGGAACTGCCCTGTAGATATCATGTACTGCAGCGGTTCGTCATGCAGTCCCAAAGACACATCCTAATAATGCTCGATCAACAAGAAGCGCTAGGCCGCAGAACAGAACAGGCATACCTTCCCCGAGTAATGCTTCTCTAGCAGAAGGACACTTTGCTTTTCATGAGTTCACTTCCTTCCGCCAGCGATACTTTGATATGAAGGTTCATTGCTGTCAGTTGGTAGAAGACCTGACAAAAACGATGCAGCAAGGTTGCCAAGAATGGCGCATCTCTCCCTGACAAAATATATGTCCCTGATCCAGGACCTCCAAGCACAAATTGTAGTCGCAGGGATGTGCTGTGGCATGGAGCTCGGTTTTTGGTAGGTCGGTGTGATACTTTCCCCGCATGTTGCAGATAGATTACTTTGGCATGAGCAAAAGTGTTGTTGCTTGCTCGCGATAATATTCGATAAGATCTGGGCCAAAAGTTTCCAGCCCTGTGGGTGATGGGCGGTCAATATGTCGTTGTCATCCCAAGCTCTCACAGCATGTAGGTGCATCAAGCTGTAGTTTGGCCTGTGTGTGGACTGCCGACTTGGACTTGCTTGCGGTAGAGTTTGATCGGACGCGGCAAAGCGTTGGTCGAAGCACACAAGACCAGCCCTTCATCTGCCAGCAAGCCGTCGAAGGTGGTTTCAGGGCGGTGCTGTAATTTCTTGAAGTTTGTTGCGAAGTGTGGAGCCTTACCTGGGCGCACAGCTTTCTCGTACGATTCCCATGTCTGAAGTTCGATGATCAAATGGCCTCCCGGAGATAACGAAGATGAACACCTCTTGAAAAAAGTGATCAACCCTTGGTCGAGGTGTTCCAAATGGATCCACTTGATAACCTGGGCGAATTAGCTTTGGCACCCAAAGGAAAACTTGAATAATGCTTACACTTAATGCCAGGATTGTATCGTAGGGACCTAAGACATCTTGATCCGCTGTAGTAACCCAATCGGCAGGGCAGAAGCTCACGCGGGGCCATGCAGTCATTGAACCGGCACGCGAGCTTTCGCGTGGCTCAATGAATCCTTTTTCGAGCACCGCCGACATTGGGAAGTAGTCCACGACGCGATCTGCATGTTTTGTGGGCGGTCGGACACGCGAGGCACGTAGCGCTGTAAGTTTCTTGGCCTGAAAGATCAATGTCGGATCAATGTCCACACCAGTGACAGAAGCAGCAAGAAAATCGAAAGCTGTGAGGTCGATATCAGCAACAGAAAGTCATAATCGCTTACAGGATGTACAGGGATGATCCTTCCACCCACCTAGTTGCGAAGAGACGCCTCCCGCATTGCAGCCGATGTCAAGACAGTCCTTGGCGGCGAACAAACCAGGCACTAGGGTCGCGAGTAGATCCAGGCGAGGATCACGAACGTGATTTGCTAATGCAGCGACGTTTGCGGGTCCAGTATAGTCTGGGATGGACGGTCAGCACGAAAACCGAGGACGCAATTGCCGAACGCTGTCGGCTCCAAAGGCGAGATGAGATCACTTTGGCTGTGACCTACCACTATAATTGCCCCAATGAGTAGGCATGCTGGCAATAACAGAGGCGATCTGGGAGGGCGCAGATCGTTTCGGAGGTTTGACCCAGACTCCAGCCACCTGTCAGCGACTGTGGTGGAGGGGACGATGTGATTGATGCACAGCGGACAGCGCTGGTGTGAGTGTCTGGATGCCGAGCGAGACGGGCGGTGAGAGAGGTGAACGGTGAATGGCGGCTCATGTGGAGCTCTATTGAAGCGACGGCAGGTGCCTTCCAAGTTCCAGATGGTCGACCAGCCTAGCGTAGTGTAGTGCCAACCACACCCAATTTCAACGACCACAGCTTGTCGACGCGAGAGGCAGAGTCAATCATTTAGAAGAGGAAATGTAGCCGCTCGACGAAGCACAGCCCTGCGAACGGCTGCAGGGTAGCGTGACTGCGTGGGCGACAAAAGCAAAAACAACAGAGCTCAAGCGACAAGTAAATCGATAGAGAGTTGCGCTAGCGTTCACCCTAGAGCAGAGTGCCGGGATGTTAGTGTAACTCTATGTATTCGATGCGGGCCTTGCCATGTAACAGCCTAAGAGCGCGTAGTGGGCGACCGGACTTGAGTGCGTTTGATGTGAAATGGATATGGGCAACGTCACACCTGCGCACCAGAGCAGTCAGGTACCGTGAATTGAGAGTCACCGGTGACCCGGGAGGAGGATCTGCTGCAATATTGCTAAACGATGCGCAGAGGAAGGGTGACACACATGTCTTCGAATGACTAGAGAAGAGTGGTCCTTTCTAGAGGGCTCGTCCAAATGCGGAAAGCGCTGCTTGCGAAAAATTACCTCCTCACGGTCGCAACTGCCGCAATTTGGACAGCAGGTCACGCCTCGCGCCAAATGTCTCGACAGTCCCATGACTAGATCCTCAATATCCTGCTTCTATGCTGCCTCACTCCGTCAATTGCGGTGCAACCCAAGCGAGGTGAGATGGTGGAAGTTGTTGCGGCGGTATCTACCGATATACTGCAAACACCAACGTCCGCCATCCGCGGACAAGCCAAGCCACAGAGAGACCTCACCACCCTGGCGGCTGCGTCGTCACGACGAGTCCGGCATCCAGGTGAGGAAAGGGTGTCTCATGCCATTGATTGTGGTGCATGAGGCCGTCTGCACGTCGCGCAAAGCACATCCACAAGCCCGGTATCCGTCCAGCCTCCTGACTGGCCCACAGCGCCAACGGTGGGAGGCCATTTGGGCTTGTCGACTAGCTTTCTACCAGCAATTCGAGGGACCAGAACTGGCAATGCGGAGTTGAAAGCCCAGCATTTGCAGGCAAAAAGAGCTTGATGCTTGCTTTATCCGCTGCCGCACGTTTCCTGATTGGCATGCCAGCGCTTGACAGATCAAGCGACTAGACATTCCCAAGCGTTGGACTGCAGCCACCCTTCTACTTCGAGCCGGCGCCCAAGCGCAATCCCACGCCATATGGCACGCTGGTCGAGTTGATCTGCTGCAAATGGATGTGCTCACCGAGTGTTGTTGCCGCCCGCGCAGCTCCTGGGGCTCGGCGGACGCTTCGCAATGCTACCTCCGATCCATGGTGCCCGTCGACCGAGTTACGTAGTAATCTGGCATATTGCTTCATATTGGCTGCTGCCGGGTCACAGTGTGCGACACCCTGGCCCGCCTTGATTCGAAACAGACGTGCCTGCGAAACCGTTCTTGTTTGTCTCTTTTACCCGGACGTGAGCCTATTCGGCAAAGCCCCACGAAAATACAGCGAAGCCAGTATGCACCCGGCAGGAGCTAAGAGGCATCTCTGCTCACCAGCTGGGCCACGAGAGGATTTTCTCGGAGCAAACCAAGCTTACAGAGACACGCTGCTGCTGCATGCACGCCAGCGCGTTGAAGATACTGGATGCCGCTGCAACACATGCTTCGACTAGCCGGCATCACCCTGGAACGCTCGTGAACATCACCCAACTGCTCCTCCATATCATCAGTCACGCCAACCTGCATTTGAACCTGGGGACCACGCCTGTGCGCCAAGCATTCGGATCCACGCATCGCTCGGTGGCCAAAGCACTTAACACTCTTCCTGGCCTATTTTATGCTCCGAACCGGCTACGTCCTTGACCGTTGGCGTGAGGCTTGCCAGTTTTACAGGGTATTGCGGGCTAATCCCAGTCTGCGTCCCTCTTCAGTCCCCGGCTGCCGTTGTTTTATGTCGTCTGAGCGCCTCCGCCTAACGTCGACGTAGCTAAATTGAAGCATTCGCACGGCGATCTGGCTGCTGGCGATCCAGATAGGCCCAGGGTCGGCCTACCAGGGGACGTTGAACTATAAACCTCTCACGCCGCCACACTCGAGGCAGTGCTCACATTCCTGACGTGCTGTCCGACACTGCACGACGCCCTGACGCTCCTAATCTGTGAATGAGCCTCCGGACTGGACACCAGGTACACAGTGATTCTCCCAATGCGGCCGCGTGCATCGTGTCCTGCTTCGGACAAATAATAATACACGCATGTCCCAACCACCTCCACCTCCGCCGCCGTCGCTCCCTCCGTCGAATTCATCTCGTTCAGCTTCAGATATGACCGAAACTCAAAAGCTACCGCACTTCTCGCAGCCGGGATTTTTGGATTATCCTCACCGACGACTACCCCCACCAGTTCAGCTCCCGCCGTTAGACATACCGCCAGATGCTGTAGCACCACGGACGGATTACCAATTTCGCTCACCCATAAACCAACTTCCATCCATTCACTCTGGATTGGCACCACGGCACGACCATTTCCAGCCACCATTAGCACATCGATCAGCTGCACCTGTTGAAAAGCTACTGCTCACAAATCCTTACACCCCACCACGATCTGATCCACCATACTCTCCACAGCACTATGGGCCTTCCATATCTCCTCGCTCAGAATTTGACAGTCGAGGAACAAGGAGGCTGACCGAGCAACGGTATCCGTACGAGGAGCCTCGGCATATCCAGCACGCCCACCATGAGCTATCGTATTCGTCCCTTACGTCTCCGGTCGAGCCCTCACATAGGTCTTCTTACGGTCCAATCCCGTCACCTGGCTACACGCCAAGTTATGCGTCGAGCAGCACTCCATTCCGCGGATCCATAGGTTCCCACCCACAATCACAACGAGGCTCCGTGGCAGCTCCCTTGGGCTCGGTAGCGTATCCAGAGCCTCTTACGGCCGGTCCTCCACCTCGGAAACAGCGAACGGTCCCATTACCTGGGTCCATACCACAGCCCGTGTACAACCAGGATCTGTAAGCATGGTGACTGATGTGGGCATTGAATCCGGCTGAAACATGACAGAAACCTAAACTACGAGCTCCGTGTACGACAGCAACCAATCGCAGCTCGGGCATGCGGATTTGGCGAACGCGATCGAAGGGTTATTGATCCGCCTCCGATCATCCAATTGCTCGTGACGAATCCCAAGACTGGAATTCCAGAGCAAGAAGAATTGCGGTACTCGCTGAATGTGGTGCACTGCACACTGTGGAATGCGGAAGGCACGAACGAGGAAACGGCACTCATTCAACCTGACCGCCGAACAACACGGAGACTGATGGGCCAGCTGGTAGCATCTCCATCTGTCGCCAAGGACGAGCACGACGTTGAAGGCTGTTTCTTCTGCTTTCCAGACCTATCATGCCGCACACATGGCAAATACCGCCTCCGGTTCGTCCTGATGCGCATCGATCCCATGAATCTGCATGTCGGCGGCTTCTCGCCCATACTCACCGAGGTGCTGAGCGACGTCTTCACTGTGTACACAGCGAAGGACTTCCCCGGCATGCGGCCCAGTAGTGCCCTCACGAGAGCACTCAAGTTGCAAGGCTGCAACATTCAAGTCAAGAAGGGCAATGAGAAGGCTCTGGCGCGCAAACGGCTGACGGCGAGTCAAGAGCACGACGCCCTTGAGGACGACGAGATGAAGCGGAGACGGCGGGACTGAGATCATTCATACACACAACAACACACCAATTTTCTTTCATCTTCATACCAGCATCACCTATAACCGGGCGGCGCTCCAGGCCATCTGAACTCATTTACCACGAGATATGGCTTTGCATCTTGACGACCTTTACGAACGACACAATTCCATTCTTATCCTGTGGCCATGGGCAGACGGGGTGTATCCGTCTCAGTACAACAAGTGAGCGTTGGTGCTCCTGCAGGCGGCCTTGGTGTAATGCATTATTTTGGCACTTCTTTCAGCGCGGTTGTATGCACGATACCATTTGATAGCTTAGCTTGTATTCTGCAGCACATCAGATAATAGATCGATGGAGGCGGGACTGATGAGATGGAACTACTTCGTTTCGCCCCTGAAATCTAGACTTTTGAGTGAGAGAAATTCACGAGTGAAAAGACATTCGCCAAAGTTGCAGCCCTCTCACCGCGCTAAGGCCTCGCGTGCCCCGCTCCGTCGCGCTAGTGTCGCCGAAAGCCAAAAACTTTGTGACCGCGTCGAATCTTTCTCTTTCTCCCTCCCCTTCCCCAACCGCACCGCAGCGACACCCAGCAATCATGAAGTACGTGCTTGTATCTGGTGGTGTCATCAGCGGCGTGGGGAAGGTACGTTGTAGAATTGCTGTAGAGGTGCGCGTAGGCTAATACAGGTAGGGCATTATTGGTAAGGAGAATCGAAAGGAGGAGCCGTGTGATGTAGTCTAACCACGCGTCACAGCCTCTTCGACGGGCCTTCTTCTCAAGACCATAGGCCTCAAGATAAGTCATGCGCAGTGGCATGCGACCAGCTGGTACTGACATGGCTGCACGTCTCGTCCATCAAGGTGGACCCCTACCTCAATGTCGACGCTGGGACTATGAATCCCAAAGAGTACGCGACGCACTACTCGACATACACCCAATTGGCATACTAATCGGCGTCTAGGCACGGCGAGGTGTTCGTCCTCTCCGACGGCGGCGAAGTCGACCTCGACCTGGGCAACTATGAGCGCTACCTCAACATCACCCTCACGCGCGACAACAACATCACCACAGGCAAGATCTACCAGCACGTCATCGAGCGCGAGCGCAAGGGCGACTACCTCGGCAAGACGGTGCAGGTCGTGCCGCACATCACGGATGCGATCCAGGAGTGGATTCAGCGCGTGTCAAAGATACCGGTTGATGATTCGGGCGAGGAGCCAGACGTGTGCATCATCGAGCTGGGTGGCACGGTCGGAGACATCGAGAGCATGCCCTTCATCGAGGCCATGAGCGAGCTGCGGCGGCGGGCGGGCAGGAACAACTTCATGCAGATTCACGTCTCGTATGTGCCCGTTATTCACGGCGAGCAGAAGACGAAGCCGACGCAGCAGGCCATCAAGGCCGTACGGAGTAACGGTCTGATCCCCGATTTGGTATGCTCTCTTATATATATACGTACACATAATGGTACTGATATCTCCAGATCGCCTGCCGCTGCGAGCGCGAACTCGAGCCCTCGGCCGTCGAGAAGATTGCGCACTTCTGCCAGGTCGAGACCGAGCAAGTCATCGCCGTGCGCGACATGCCCTCCATCTACCAAGTGCCCATGCTCCTCGAGAAGCAGTCCATCATCCCCATGATTCGCAACTTCCTCGCCCTCGAGTCCATCCCCGTCTCACCCGCCATGCTCAAAAAGGGCCACCATACATGGGCGCAGTGGCAGTCCCTCACCGGCATCGACGTGCGCTACCAAGACCCCGTGACCATCGCCCTGGTCGGCAAGTACGTTGAGCTGCAAGACTCGTACCTCAGCGTCATCAAGTCGCTCGAGCACGCGAGCATGCGCTGCAAGCGGAAACTGGACATCCGCTGGGTCGACAGCGACCACCTCGAGCCCAAATGCCAGGCCGCCGACCCCGCGAAGTTCCACACCGCGTGGAAAGAAGTCGTTGGCGCATCCGGCATCCTCGTCCCAGGCGGCTTCGGACACCGCGCAACAGAAGGCATGATCGCAGCCTGCACCTACGCGCGCAAAAACAAGACGCCGTACCTAGGTATCTGTCTCGGTATGCAAATCGCCGTCATCGAGTACGCGCGCAACGTATGCGGCATCTCCGGCGCCACCTCCGAGGAATTCGACGCCCACGCCGAAGACAAGCTAATCATGTTCATGCCCGAAGTCGACAAGACAACCATGGGCGCATCGATGCGTCTCGGCCTGCGCCCCACGCTGTTCCAACCCGGCAGCGAGTGGTCGCGCCTCCGCGCCCTGTACGCTGGTAAAACCGAGATCCTAGAGCGCCATCGACACCGCTACGAAGTGAACCCAGAATACATCGAGCGCCTGGAAACCGGCGGCCTGTCCTTTGTCGGCAAGGACGATGCCGGCGTGCGCATGGAGATTGTGGAGATCAAGGACCATCCGTGGTTTGTGGGCGTGCAGTTCCATCCTGAGTATCTGAGTCGCGTGCTGGATCCGAGTAGGCCGTATTTGGGCTTTGTGGCGGCGAGTGCGGGCATGTTGGAGGAGGTTACGAGGATGTATGAGGGGGGTGCGGCGAATGGGTTGGGGAAGGAGGGGGTTGCGAATGGGGTTGCGGGGTTGAGTAGTAATGGGGAAAGTGCGAGCTTTTAGGGAGAGGTGGTGGTGGTTGGGAATGGATGGCGTTGTTTGTATGGACTTTGGTCCGAATGTCTGGTTTTACGCGAAAATTCATGGGTAGAGAAAATATGTCTCTGGCAGGCTGAAGACGAAGTGGTGCGAAGATGAAAAGAATGAAGGAATGATATCTACACTGTACTTCTATGCAAATGCACGATTCTATTCACGTGCGTTACAAGACTCAAAGCCCTCGCAAGAAGTATTCTACAAACAGTTTTCATTTTGTGCATATCAGACTCTCAGCATCTATCCCCCCGGTGTCCCAAAGCATATGAATAAACACGATGTAGTTCACAGTCCAGTCTAAGTCGCAGCACTAGAACATCGTATTCATTTTAGTCCAGTTTCTTTTCATTTCTGTGCCCTGGGTTTGAAATAACAGTATTGTTGCTTATTTTAGTTGTGAGAGGCAAAAAAGGCACCAGTATACGCAGGGAGTTGGAAATGAATTAGAAGTATGAAACGAGTTGTGTGCGGGAGTGTTAAGGCTTTGAGTATGTGTGGGTGGAATGACGAGTGCGGATGTGGATGGTTGGATGGTTGGATGATTGGGTTTGGTTTCGGGTGGTACATGCATGGCGGTGCGTGGAATAGGGAGAGATACGAGGTAGGGAGGTTTTTTTGCTTTTCTAAGTACGAAAATGCTTGTTTTGTGTCTGGGTGACAATGCTCGTGATAGAATTCCTTGGGCGCAATTAGGCCGCATAGAAAGTAAGCGAGAGAAGGAGAAGTATCAAGTCTTCGTTGATACTGGTCGCTATACACGGATGAAAAGTATCGACAGAGCCTTAAGGGTTTCACTTTTCTTATGTCTTGCATATCGCTTCTAGCTGGAGTATCTTAGAAATATCTATCATGTCGCCTATTACTTTCTCGAGCAAGGATCCGAGCTCATACGGTAAGATTCAGAGCCGCTATCGTAAGCTATCATCATCAAAATTGTATCTAGCTTTGGCCCAAGTGAAGAAAACGCGTTCTACTAAAAGCAACATCCACTTACTCACCCTGAAGCCCGCTAATAAAACCCATTTCCCTTCGTAGCGTCCAGCCATTTCCGTGTATTCATACGCCACGCGTCATCAACTGGCACCGCGCCCTGTCCTTCCAAGAGCTTAACGAGATCCTCGTAACCCCGTGACCGCGCTATGTAAAGCACATTACCATCTTCTCCAGCTGCAGCACTAATACTCGCGCCATGTCCGATGAGGCTCTTTGCCAAGTCTATCCAGCCATTCTGAAGCGCTACTCGGAGCGGACTACTGCGTTGGCCGGACATAATGCTGACACATGCGCCTCGCTCGACCATACTTATTGCAAAATTGACGTAGGCTCTCTTCATTACTACTATCCATGGGCTGTCTAGCCCATCTCGCAGGGATGCATGGACAGACACACCTCTTCCGACTAAGAATGCTTCGTAAGAGGACCAGCAACTTGAATGGACTCCTAGAAAGCTGCCTCCGTGGTTTGATATATCATCGGCATCAGTAGTGCCTCGATCGACTTGGTAGTAGACGATATCGGGGCGCCCCCAGCTAACAGCCATGCCGAGTGCGTTGCCCTTGCATCCCGTGGCATTAGCATCTGCGCCTCGTTCAACCAGAGCTCTTGCAATGCGTTGATTGTGCTCCTTGAGGCTATCAGGAGTGCGGTGTCGCCACCGGGGGGACACGCATTGACGTCGGCGCCCCGATCCAGCAGTAGTTGTACCACGGGGAATGAGCCGCATGCGCATGCTTGCTGAAGTGCACTGCTGCAACATCCCGACTGTGCATTGATGTTCGCGCCGCGATCCAGCAACAGTGTGACTGTGTCGAGGTGGCCCGCTCCTGCAGCTAGAGCGAGTGCGCGCCTGTGTTCTGAGCTCGGTGCTTTGATGTCAGCACCTCTGTCTAGCAATAGCTTTACTATTTCCACGTGGCCGTTTCTCGCGGCTGCATGAAGGGCATTGCCTCTGTCCTTGTACTGAGCATTCGGATCTGCCCCTTTGTTCAGGATCATGGTCGCTATTGCCGTATTGCCAGAATTGGATGCGACATACAGTGCATGGCCAACGTTAACATTAGCTCCCCTGGCGAGTAGTAGAGCTACCATGGCTTGGTTTGCGGCTGTACAAGCTGCCTGTAACGCATTGATGCCCCAGCTCGTGACTTGGTCAATTTCGGCGCCCCTATCGAGCAGAAGCTCTACTGTTTGTTGATGACCTTCGAAGGCAGCCTCATAGAGCGGACCACAGATGTGATGCCCACCACACGGTCTTTGTTGATCCTTGGTCGCACCATGATCAAGCAACAATTTGACGACCTTGGTGTGACCATTACTCGAAGCTGCGATCAGCGCCTTGTAAGTTTCAATCATCTGGCCCTGACACTCGGCGTCCACGTTGGCTCCCTCACCTAGTAACCACTCAGCCATATCAGCATGCCCGTGTTCCGCTGCAACCACCAACGGCGTTTGATTCATGATATCTCTTGCTTCAATTGAGGTAAGACGGTCTTCTGTCGCAGTCGCGAGGTTTTGAGCAATCTCAACAATTCCAAGGCGTGCCGCGGCATGCAACGCTGTCGACTTGCTCACGTGAAACTGATACGGCCCTCTACTTTCCTGCACTTGTGTAGCACAAGTTACCAGACCCGTATGCATGAGGAATCTCGTGACTACATTGACTATCGCTTGGGCCTCGACAGCTCTAGCATGTTCGCCCCAATGGTTGGCTGCATAGCTAAGGAGGTGGTTGTCTTCAAGCCTTTCTTGCAAGTCATGAGGAGTCTCGCACTCACCACCCTTGAAAACATCGAAAGAAAGATAGTCAAGGCATGTCGTGGTAATCAGTAGCTGTGGAGCCGGGGCCCATGTCATGCTAGCGGCTTCGAGGTACTTTTGCGTGGTGTAGTGTCGGAGCCGTACGATATCTTGCGTCTCATCAAAAACAACGAAACCGGC
>Ga0265797_10002774_pt1 | contig 28935 bp, 27 predicted proteins | sample P2T30metagenome_FD_192433 | JGI IMG/M metagenome (GOLD analysis project Ga0265797, IMG submission 192433) | Plant litter microbial communities from East Loma Ridge, Irvine, California - P2 T30 | ecosystem: Environmental > Terrestrial > Plant litter > Unclassified | place: USA: California...
ATTGTCAGCAACAGCACACGCAAGTCAGAGGCAGCGCTTCTTCAAGATAATGATCTAGCTTACCGTTTTTATCGTCGATTTGAAAATGCTGCGTATGCTGGTTACGGCTACATCGATACGATATGAGATCGCTGCACCATCAACAATATCGTGCATTGATGGTGGGAGCATATCATGCGAAGAGGATGGCGACTGGACTGCATATTTCTCATTGCATACCGGCGATACAGCCGGGGAGTTTGGAGGGCATGAGCTACACTCCACTGCATCAGGTATCTACATATACACTTAGTAACGACTGCTTGGGTATAACTTATGCGTGTAACCACTAAGCAACTTACCCGTAACGCAAACCGAAAGCTGTGATATCCGAAGCCCAGTCTTACTGACTTTTCGGCACCTAAAACCCTCTGATCATGGCGGGAAGGAAATATAACCTGGAAATCGTGTGCGAACTAGATACATTAGTCTGACAGCTATCTCAATCGAGAAGCAAATCCCATGCCATGGTCACTTACGCGGTGCTTGTCTTGTTGCTCTCGGTCCATCAAAAGGCCGCTTGTGTCGGTATAAGATAGTACACTCTCACCAACTAAGGTCGCTGTGATTTTTGAAACCTTGGTGATGCTTGTAGGGCAGTAAATGACGATATTACCAGTGATTGGGTCGCCATTACTGAAGATAGCCTTTGGGTGATCTAGTTGAATCGAAGTATCCATGTCGGTGTGAAAGAAGGGCTCGAAACAGACGACACTAGCACTGGCAGTGTTGTATAGAAATGATAATAGAAGTATCTGATATCACCAAACAGAACTTCTAAGCGGTTTTCTGTGTGCGAATGCAGAGTGCGCAAAATTGATAACATGATGCCTCTGAAACCCTCCTCCAGTTTTATCTACAGTGAAAACACTTTGTCTCCCGGTGTTCGTCCAGCAGCGAGTGTAAGATACTAGTGTCCAGATCCGGCTATTTTTAGTCGGCACGCCAAGATTCTCGTTGCCGTCACCAGCCCCTCGATACGATAATGCATTTTATAGCGAGATGATAGGCTGGGATCAGGCCAGTACGTATGAGATTGGCGATTCTGAGCTGTGTCGTTCTGGCGTTGCGCATGGCTAGGATACATATGTCAGGAGTCGCTATGGCACCTTGGCAAGAGATAGTTTGGCCATAGAGGCTCCCAATGGGTACATGCTGGGATTTTTGCTCCCTGTCCATAATCGTCAATCGATGAATCATTAGAGTGGAGCTGTATCATGCGCAGACACTTTGATCGAACCAACGAGGTGAAATATACAACGTCCGTGTCTGTCATTAAATCATTGATTGCCATCAAAGAATGAGAAGTCGGCATCCAGCCATCCCATGGTAGGTTGGGTATCGAACAAATCCCAACTTGGGTCGAGTGAGCCTAAACCATTATCGATCGGAAATTCCATCGCCACATCGTCAGCGGACTGAACCAAATTTGGGTATTCAGCGTTGATCTCATTCGTGTTCGTAGGCAACTGCAGTTGCCCCCCAGCCAACTGAACAGGAGGCTGCGGTGCAGACGTAACTGCTCGGTCCTGTCCGGTGGTCTGCTGGGGGTACATGCATTGCGCTGCGTATGGTGACGTCTCCTTGGTTCCGGTGACAAGACCTTCGCAAAGCCCAAGGAATGACTTGAAGAGTGTCTGTAATTTGGCAATCGGAGGGCTCAGATCCGCAAGTCCGTCGAGCTGAGACGTAACGGTGGTAAGCAACTCAAAATCTGACTCGTTGGACGAGGCTACAATGTTACAGAACAGGACGAAGAAAGGCGTCAATGGGTGGTAGAGTACGGTCCTTCGTCAGTTAGTTGAGATCCAGGAAATAGTGGTAGCTGCTCACCAATGCATATACGATATATGTGCTCGAACATCAGTGATGGTCATAGACTCTTTCTGAATGACCTTGAGAGTAGTCATAGCCATACGCGCGGATTGAAGACAATCGATGTCAATATGCGGTTTTGAGGGCTGACAGATCTGTCTTGAGCGTAGAATAGAAGTCCGGAGCGAATGATATGAGAATTGAACGGTACCCAGCTCACTCGCAACGTGTAGGCCACCCCACGACTCCGACGCAGCATGCAACTAGACACATCAGTCTCATCTTCTGAAACTTGAAGCTGCATTGACTCACACTCGTTATTCTGGTGTATACCCGCTCCAGTCTCTCAAGCAAATCCTTGACCACAATTTCGACTCTTGATAGAAGCGACTTTTTGTTCGATATCCGATCTGGATGCAGCTCCGACATGTATATCGCCTGGATAGGGACGAAGTGTAAGTAAGTGGATAGCAGAGATGACATATCTTTGTTGAAGGGCGACGACAATGCCGCATCCAAGCCATCGTACTCAAGCAGAAAGCGGCTCTTTCCCTGCATCATGGAGTAGTTCTTGTCAAGGATATGACACCATGTGTAACAGTAGTAGATCTCTATGTCGTCCTCTGTCTCGGTTCTGCAGGCTTTTACCTGGGCTTCAAGGCCTAGATCTTCGCACATTCTACAAGCAGCTGTGATGAACGTCCAGCAATGTGTCAACTCTCCAGCGCCCTGCGCGATGAATGCCTATAGTCTTTCAGCTAATGTTACTATGGCTGGTGAGAGTCTCTTACGCTGCACAGAAGTGACTGTAGAAGAACAAGCGAAGGAGCAGATAGCAGGTGAATACGCGTCATGGCCAGCTTAATACTTTTGAGATACTTCGAAGCACTTTCAAGCATACCCGCTCCAACTTCTCCCATACTGTCCTCCTCTAGCACAGTATTGATAAACTTGAAGGCAGCGGAGTTCACGCAGATTGAATAGAGTAGCAGGGTCTCAGGATCCACGGTCTTGTAAATCAATGCGTGTCCCATGTTCTTGAGAGATTTTGGAGAAACGTGCTTAAAGTAATCCATCACATGGGGTCCAAGGTAGCGTCCTTTCAAGTCTAACATTAACCGTCAGCTGTGAGAATTCGTGAGTGCTACTACGAGACCTACCACGGACCATCCAATACAGAACCTCGATGTTAGGGTATGATATGTCTTCCAATACATCAAGAACTCGCGCAGTAGGTGAGTTAGTATTGTCCCATGGCTTGTTGACTTGAGAGAGATGGTTCACAAAGGACATCGCCTCTTTCAAAACAGCTAACCTATCCGCGGGCATATGATTCCCGGTCTTGATCTCTCGGCGAATAAAGTCCTGAGCTTCCAGTATTGACGGCGATGGAGGCATACTGGGAGAGTGTGAGGATGCGGGTGATGTTTGGAGCTCGTGACGTCGGCTTTGCTTATGTGCCGGCATGACTTCAGCGCCTCTTCGTCGTTTGGTTGTGCCGCGGGCTGAAGCTGTACGTTTGCATTGTATATTGCCGTCTACACAATTGCCACAGGGATCATTACGATCGCATTTGACCTTCAATAGATGTCAACGAGAAGTCACTCCATGAAAGCAGAATAAGAAGGCAGACCTTTCGCATCTTGCATGTATCGCACTAGTCGTAGTTAGGTAACCGTTGTTGCTCAGCGTGCGATACTAACCACGGGGTTTATCTCCATGATGACCTAGTCAAAGTAAATCGAAGTGGTTGAGTTGGGCTGTTGGGAAAAGTCAAGGGCGAAGAAGAAATATAAGGTATCCTATGGTGAAGCAAAACGAGGGTATCAGAAAGTCTCGTGAGGTTTCCTAGCAGATGAGAAGAACGACAAAACATCGACGGCTCAGACGCATATAGGGCTGAGGAAGTTTGAGATCTTGGCAAGCACGCGAGTAATAGTTCAAAACGGTCGTAAAGCATGGGCGCCGGCTGAGCCACCTGCTGTAAGATCGAGCCGCACAGGTCCCTTTGCGGTGGCAGTGAACTTCGCAAACGCGTACTCAACGACTGAAACGTCGATTTCGTATCGAACGCTTGTCATTCGCTGCTCTTCGTTCTTTGGCGTCTCTACGAACAATAGTGCGTTGTGGGCGGTGCATACCTGGATAGGAGTGGGTGCGGAAGCGAGGAACGTCCGCGGACTCCGAAACGTCCGATCTTTCTTAACATACTTTCCTCTCATTCCTCTCACGATCCGTGAAGATAGACATGCTTCGATCTCGTTATGCTTTCATCCGTTCAAGATCCGCGTACTTCACTTCAACATGGTTGTCCACAAAGCACATCGTTAGTAACAGCAATATCCATTGCGCGATATAACGCTTCTACACCACCACATTCTACCAACCCTTCTATACTCAAACAACGGTACTATATCCCCCACCATACCCTCTCCTTCCTTTCCACCTGACGTACCACTTTCTCCCTTCATCTGCCCAAAATACACAACTTGCCACTGCGACAAGATGCGCGAGATCGCCCAAGCCGAGCGCCTCAGTTTGGAAAACGCTTTGCAGCGGCGGGAAGTAGATGACTGCTAATTGGCCAATCAAGCTGCCCGACACGGCATAGTTGAACATCTTGTTGTCGAATACGCCAATCTCGCCTGCGAGGACGGACTTGCTGGAGGAGCGGCAAGTTAGTGCGTTGAACATGTCGAAGAGAACAAAGCAGGTAAAAGTCATAGTTGTGTCGCGCGCGGTGACAATGTTGTCGGAGGACATCTCGAGGTAATAGGTTGTGAGTGTGCCAAGCATGATGATGGTGGCGGATTGGAGGACGCGCTGAATGAGCGGGCGGGTCAGGACGCGTGCCTGGCGTGGGCGTGGGGGCAGGGCCATGACGGCTGGGTCGACAGGTTCTACACCGAGAGATTGCGCGGGTGGGCCGTCCATGAGGATGTCTTAGGTTGATGGTCAGTAGATGTAAAAGGGATTGGTACAGGTGGAACTTACTGATCCAGAGAATCTGCATGGCATTTAGCGGATTCTCGAAGCCAAGGAATGTGCTCAGGAGTACTAAGCTCAGTGCCGCCGCGCTGGTGCTGAGTTGGAAGGTAAGGAAGTTTTGGATGTTGTAGAAGATGCCTTTACCCTCTTCGATCGCGTTCAGAATGGTCGCAAAGTTGTCATCTGTCAGAATCATATCTGCGGCCTCTTTCGCAACATCCGTACCCAATCTACCCATGGAGATTCCGATGTCTGCTTTCTTGAGCGCGGGCGCATCATTAACACCGTCACCAGTCATTGCCACAACGTCGCCTCGTGATTGCAGCGCTCGGACAATCTTCATCTTGTGCTCAGGACTAGTTCGCGCAAAGATCGAGGTTGTCGCAATGGCTTGTGCAAGTTCTTCCTCGCTCATCTGATCCAATTCGTCGCCACGGATAACCGAGCGCCCGAGTGCTGAATTCGGCATAATAGGCATACCCAGGCTCTTGCCGATGGCGACTGCTGTGGTCTCTGCATCGCCGGTGATCATGATGACCTTGACTTTGCCGGCGATGAGTCTTCGGATAGCTCTCTCAACACCCTTTCGTGGCGGATCGTTCATGCCAACCAATCCAGCGAACACGAGACCGCGGTACTGCTCATCGTCGCCAAGGGCCGAGTTCGTAGATGGTGCTGGTGAAGCGGTGCCACTGGCATTCCTCTTCTTTCCTCTCGACGCACCACTAGCGAAGCCGAGCACACGTAAACCCTCTTGAGCCATCTGGTCAGCGGCCTTCATTGCTTCTTGCTTGCGTGCTTGGTCGAGTGCCACCTCTTTTCCTTGTGCCGTTACGTACATGTCACAACGGTCCAGAACTCTCTCGAGTGCACCTTTGATGTATGCATAGTCAGACCCAGGGGTGAGATTGCCAGAACTACCGCCAACGACGACACCCATCCACTTCCTTTCCGAACTGAATGGTGTCTCGAACTTGCGATCGCCGAGCATTTCCCGGATATCGTCTTCTCCAAAAGCATCCATGAGGTCAAGAAGAGCGACATCGGTAGGTTGGCCAACCCATCGGCTCTTCGCTGCAGTATTGTCATCGCCTCCAAGAGTTGAGGATAGTACCGCAGCAGTTGATGCTGAGGCTGCCTGGTCGCTCAACAAGCGAGCATTATTGACAATGTTGCCGATCCGAAGTATGTTGCGCGTAGGTGAATCGAGGTCCGTAGAATCGTGCTTCTTCTTGACATCGACTGGTGATGCTTCGTCAAAATGCCATATCTTCGTCACAGTCATGTGATTCGTGGTCAACGTGCCTGGTGGTAGTGAGTAAATGTTGGATCTTGGTAGAATTGTTCAACTTACCTGTCTTGTCAGTACACACGACATTGACCGAAGCCAAGGTCTCAACACTAGGTAACCGTCGAACAATGGCGTCGCGCTTAGACATCCTCAGCACACCCAACGCAAGCGTGACAGTAACAATGATGGGTAGTCCTTCAGGGATGGCTGCGACAGCAAGTGACACAGCAATCTGAAAGACCTGTAGGAATTTCCAACCACGCCACAGTCCCACCAGCCCAATGAAGGTAATGACTCCGAAGGACATGTAGCTTAGATCCTTGCCTAGACGGTCCATGGAAAGTTGCAGAGGCGTCCGCGGGCTCTCGATTTCCTGCAGAGAAGCAGAAATGGCGCCAAACTCGGTGTTGCCTCCTGTACCGACGACAATTCCCTGTCCATAGCCCGATCTGACCAATGTACCCATGAATGCAATGTTCTTCTGATCGTTCAGCCGTATATCAGCACCGACCGTTCCAGCGGCTTCGGAGGCGTAGAAAGGTGAAGATGGTCGTTGTATGGCCGGCGGGGGCGTGATGGTATCCGGTGACTTGGCGACAGGCTCGTTCTCTCCAGTGAGGTTGGACTCGTCAATACTGAGGTCGGCTGCGTGCGTGATGCGAATATCGGCTGGTATGCGGTCTCCAGTGTGGAACAAGACCAGGTCGCCCGGCACTAACAGTGTCGCGGATATGGTAGTAGACTTGCGCTCTGCCGCTGCCAGCGATGCCGTGGTGTCTTTCAAGTTGTCCAACTCTATGCTCTCAGTTGCCGTACCATTTGGCACGCGACGGCCGCGTGATGGCTCCACGCCAGCGCGAATGATGTGTGCCGAATGCGGAACCAGCTGATTCAGCGCCTCTATCGACTTCTCGGATCGGTATTCTTGTACGAAGCCCACTGTCACCACAATGGTCACAGCCACGGCAATGCTCACGGCGTCTTCCAGATTGCCGAGTACGAGAGACACGCCCGCCGAGCCCAGCAGCAGCAGGATAAGCGTCTCTTTGAACTGCTTGAGGAAGCGGAGCCAGAGCGGTTCGGGCTCCTCGTGGGGGAGTTCGTTGGTGCCATGGATGTGAATGCGCGCCGAAGCGTCCGAGGCGGAGAGGCCGTGTGTCAGCGACGTAGAGAGCTTGTGGGCCGTGTCCTGGGCCGAGAGGAGGGAATGGGCCGATGTTATTGACTGTTCACACATGGTCAGCGGGCGTCGCCAGGGCTACATAGCAGACGTGGCGGTGGAAGCGCATGGCGTACTGAGGGCGTGGTGCTCCGCTTGAGGGCTTCTGGCGGCTGCAACATGGGCGAAGAGGGCCGCGAAGACTTGGAGGGCAGGCCGGCGGCATTGTAGAGGGGCAATGAGGGCGTGGGTGCTTTTGACATGTTGGCATGGCCAGGAGTCGACTGTTGCGCCGCCGTCCAACGTGGCCTATCCGTCCAAAGCTAGCGTAGAAAAAGATGGCTGTCGACTTGGATTATCGCATTGGTGCGGGGAGCGATAAAAGACGTGTTGGATTCGCGAACGGGTACGGCCAAGGGGATCGCAAGACGGTTACGTGCTGTCTCTGGACATGCAGTTGCTGGATGTCGATGATGGGCCAAAACGCCAAAGCAGCGGTACTCGCGAGCAGGGGTGTCGTAGCACCGCCATAGCCATCCAGGGTCTCGTCACGTTTGACACCATAACGCAAACACCTTCTGAACACGTTTTTCTTATTGCTGAAACACTCTCCGCTGCCTCTAGACGTCTGATTGCCGCCCCACGTTGCACTCCGAGCGCTACATCGCGAACATGCTGCACGCTTCTACGATCCTCACACACGTATTACTACGGCCTTGGCAGGTACATGTCCGCTGCACAGTCAAGTGATGGCGCGCTTCGGCCTTTCTGCATGTGATGTCATACTTCAGCCTCCCTCACATCTCATGTGTGGCTGAAGTAGCACTTCTTCATTCTCTTCTTGTATCGTACAGCTACTACATCTCTCTTACACACTAAGAGTAATAATACACTTTGCCCTCAAACAGCCGCCGAGCAGTCCGTGAAACAATACATCGATCAACGAAAGCGGATGATTCCGAGCTCGTAGCCAAAACATCAACCGCAATCGACCCGCTAGAATGCGAGAGCCGCACATTCCTCGGGCTCGGTAGTAAACCCGAAGAGCTTTCATCAGAATCTGAGCAGGGACTCGCTGCCCGTTCAGGCGAATGTGTTCGCCACGACGACTGTCCCTTGCTCTCGGCTGCAACACCATGTGCGACAGTGCCCTCGATGCACACTGCCGACGCTAAGCACGCCGCGCCTGTGAGTTGCAAGCTTGGATGGGGTTTGCCCATACTGAAAGCCTGCACGTGGATATCTGGCCCTTTTCTCCTTGAGTGATGATCTAACCGAGGAGAAGACACGATGGCGAGCTTCGGTGTTCCGCGGACCTTTGCGGCGGCGTCTATATCAGGAGCGAGACCCATCATGACGGCGCCGGCACATCTTATCGACTCCATGTGCCTGAGGTAGCCAGCAGTATCTTTGCTGGCTGTCTTTAGGTATGGTGGTAACGTCCTTTCGTCGACAAGGACAAAAGGATTCGCCGCGTCTATCAAGGTGGCCTTGACTGAGAAGCGATTGCCGTCTTGCTCCTTTACATGGATAGTATCGCGTCGTCTCCCAGTAGGAAAGAGAGCCCCCGCCATGCTTCCAGCAGGGTCGACAAAAGCAACTTTTATTTCGCTTCCGGTCCCCTTGACGCCCGATATTGCGTAGTCTCCGTCTTCACTAAACGAGCCGTCCTCATCTACTTGCACAGTATCGACGATGAGCCGCGACGTGTTCGTGTTGAATATCCGGACATCCAGCTAGATAAAGAGTCAGCACCTTGAAAACTTGAAACTCAATCAGAATGTGTCAACTTACAGTCTTCTCCCCAGGTCTTGCACGCACTAATCCTTCCTGAAGTGCAAATGGTCCAACGCCAGCGCACATATTTCCACAATTTCCACTGAAATCGACCGTCTCTTGTCCCACTGCTACTTGCACAAAAGTATAATCAACATCGACGCCCATTCGTGCCGATGGCGAAACCACGGCAACCTTGGAAGTCGTCGAAGTCGCTCCTCCAACACCGTCAATCTGTCGAGCGTCTGAGCCTTGGGAGCCCATGGCCGCAAGTAGTGGTCGTACCCACGCTGATTGGGAAGCCGGCAAGTCGTGACGATGGATGAAGAGACCTTTCGAAGTACCAGCACGCATCAACACGGCTGGTAGGCTGTGTCGGATCTAAGGATTAATGTACGAATTAGTATCTGCCACACATGCAGTTTGTACAGAGATATTACATACCTTTTTTGGGGCGCTTTCGTGTGCCATTGGGAATTCAGGTATCCGGATCGGCGAGATGTGTGAGACAGTCGAAGCGTGTGCCTTTTGAAAAGCGGTTGGTTTGACAAGTGCGCGAAGCATCTATAGAGGATTGTTGCTGCGATTGGAGACAATGGAATTGTTGCTTGGTTACTAGCTAGAAGTTTGTCATACCATTCGGCGGCACAGCTCCCTATATATCTCTTCAGATCCAAGAGCATTCGGATAGTGGATTCAAGATACGGGTAGATCGCGTTAGATCCCGCGGGAGTAAATCGCCGAAGATCAGCCGCGGCTCGCGGGTGCTGTACGGTCGGCCGAATCGTTCCCGCACGGCTAGCCTACCCGTTCTCTACTCCCAGTCTAAGAGCGGGAAGTTATCGAGGTCTGATCCATTGAAACCAAAGAGGAGGTCATCTACAGTTACCGGTTGCTCATTAAAGAGTTGTTGTTGGTCTTGATACATCCAGGTCCCGGGATTCTCGTGAGGCCTATCTGACGTCTCAATAGTCGAAAAGGCCGAATGTGACTGCCCAGGTACGGGTGCGTATGAAGGATTAGCAGGGCCTGTTGGTTCTGTTCGCGCCACATGCGATGTCTCCTGCTCTCGTTCCCGAACAAAACTCTGGATGATACCATCAATTTCCATACTCTGCAGGCTCCGCTCACGGTCCATGGGCCTGCTCGACGCTGCATCTGTCACACTGCTTCTATGGTTGTCGCCATGAATATCCCTATCAATGCCTGCATCGTCCTGGTCAGGCGTAGCAACTCCCAACCTCGTCATCAAGTTCTGTATAATGGCGCTGGCGCGTCGCACAGCCCAGTTCGTCTCTTGGTTCTTGCGGAAGACAGCTAAGCAGGTCTCAAGGCTGCTGTGAGCTTGAGAGCCTGGACCACGCCTCGCCGCGATACGGGCATGTATGGTCGCAGCCACGTACGTCGCATACGAGATCAAGTACGGAGCTCTTTGTACACCGAAAGCTTTGTCGTACGCTCGGAGAAGTTGTACAATGTCATCCGCGGCGGTGGCACACGCCATGAACGAGTTGACGGCAATGGCGCGTGAAGTATTATAGAGATGGCCGTCGGCGACAAAAGGCCGATGTAGAAGGATTGTAAGTACACCGTAAAGGGCACTAGCAAGCTTTCAGTATTCCCATGATACCCTCGATGATTCCAGAACTTACTGCAAGCTTAGAACATGTGGGGGAGGCGTTAGCGCAACGTTTTCTACATCCACAACGAGATGCTCAGGCAGAAGCCTTCGCCACGTTACCAACTTTTGTTGGATAACTTCCAATTTAGAGGATAGCTCCGTGGAGCCTACGTCGAAGCTTCTTTCGGTGTATACAGTGCTAAGTATGTCGCTGAGGATAACCGAGAGCTGGCAGAGCTGTCGAAATGTCGAGATACTGTATGCAGGAGAGCCTAGATAGGCAGAATCTGCTTGCGTAGAGTATGAAAAAGGAGTCCAGTGTTCAAGTTCCTCATATGTATCTTGGAATTTCATGGGTACCAGTGTGTCTGACTCCTTCATGCTGACCGGGCGACCTAAGGTTTTGGTGTATAAAGTCAATGTTTGCTTCACGCGCAGTTCATGCATAGGAGTTATTACCTTGGTACAAGCTTTGGATTTTGTCGACGACTGAAGGTAATTTCGTTAGCGGATTGGAATACTATTGGAAAACTGGGCTCACCAAATGCAGCCCAAAAGACACGACGCCTAATTTCACGATCCTCATCAGACAGTCTACGAGAACCTGCAAAGGCAGGTGTGTCAACGTGAATACCGAGGTCGACGATCATGCGAAATGCTAACCCAGCATAGAGCCAGGCAGCACTGCGTTCGTCGCCGAGGGCGAAGAGAGAATTGGTCATGACGAGTAAAGCTTGAATAGTAGTGATCTCACTCTTGTCCAGAGCACCTCCTAGAAGCTCCCGTACTCTTTGACGAAACTGCCAACCGGCAGTGCGGACATCATCAGCCACGCGACGAACTTCACGGCGTGGACTGAACTTGGAGGCACCGAAGTAGATCGCGTTGAGAAGCAGCTTCGAGAAATATGGGCCACCACAAGCCATGTCACGCATGAAGGCAGGACGATACGTTGTGAGGAATGAGTGATGTTGTCGGTTCCAGTGTAATGAAAGCAAATGCATGCCAAGTTCAGGCTCGACACCATCGAACTCGAGCTTTCCATGTCGGAAATTAACAGTCTCCAATTGTCTCTGACGTGCGGCTTCAGCCACAAGACCTCTCTCAATCCATTCATCTGGCATGTGCGGACGAGCTTCAGTAGCAACACGGTCATGCGAGGCTTCGTCGAACAAAGTGCTGGTGCGCCCGTGATAACTTGAAGAGCCATTAGAAGCGACGACAATGCGCGACACATCTCTAGGTGCAGTTTCTTGGGCTGGCTCTGGTGCTCTCTCTGTTCGAGGTGTCTTGCGTGGACGACTAGCGGCATGCTGAACGGCATCTATACTTGCAGGTTCGTACTGACATATCGTCCCATGAGTTTTACAGCTTGCGCATGTTGGCTTCTCAGCACTACATTTGATCTGCTAGCATCAGTATCCAGCTCCTGATCGTACCCAAGCACCAACAAACCTTCCTCCGACGGCAAAAGGTGCACGCCTCAGCAGCTCTTCTGCGTCTACGACTCGTCGCCGTCACGTGTCCGTTTGTTTCGTCCGCACTCATAACGGCCAGCACGATGTGGATGTTGACGGGTATTCTGACGGGAGTGCAAAATCAAGTCCGCGAAGCCGCGCAGTTGCCGAGATCCCGCGGGCCGGCACCTACCGTGGGGCGAGAGCCTTATTGGATCGATGCATCATTACAAATGTACATGCTGTGTCAACGTTAGGCTCTACTTGTAACAGCTGTGGCCAAGCAAGATTTCAGAGTCTGTGATGATAATACTGAGTACATTCCGTCTTCCAAAGCTAATGTGGCTATCCTGATACCATGATACAAGGGACCAACTTCCCAAAAACACCATTTCCCATACCAACGCCAAACACCGTCCAAAGCAGCCGCCTACAATCCAAGTCATGCCAAAAGAAGGGTATCCAGCCAACACCGCCAGACAGTACCTAGTCCCAAAGAAATTCTGCCAAGCGAACAGATTGTTCAACTTTTACGCGGACACGGAAACCTCAGGTGGTCCTTGGAAGACGGCCTCAGCAGGCGCATCGGGATCCCCTGTAGGCGCGGCTTGAGCCTGGGATGCCAACTCTCCACTGGCACCGGCCTCTGCCCACTGTCCCCAGAGACCACGCTTGGCGCGAATACGTAGAGGGCCACCAAGCTCGTTGGCTGGCTGCTCAACCTTGATGGCGTCCTTGGTTGCCAGTACCAACATCTCAAAGAACATCTTGGTCGCGTCTGTTCGTGATGTGCGGGCCTCTGGGAAGACGTCCTGGAAAACGATGCTGTTCTTCTGTCGTTCCGACTCGCTCTCTTCAGCTTCCGGTCCAAATTGTTCCCGCAAGAAATGGACGGCGTGTTTGGTGCCTAACGATACTGGTCCGGCTTCATCGGGGTGGACTAGCGGCGCAGTTGTGTCGTCAAAGTTGTCTGGAACAGGCGAGAAGACGTCCTCCTCGTCACCAATCTGCTGGAAGCCGGGGTCATCGGGGAGTTGAACAATGTCATCGGATCCTCCAAGCGTAGGGTCGTTGTCTCCGCCGATGCCAATGTCCCCGCCGCCCAAAGTTGGCTCATCTTGCTCAAACTCTAGCTGGAGTTGAGGGGTCTTCTCTCCTTCGGCTGCTGCCTCATCTTCCGTGGCACTACTTTCGATGTTCGCACCGTCACGCTTGCGCTTCTGAGCTGGACGTGAAATGACTTCTAGGGAGAGAATTCCTCGAAGCTCTGGAGCCCAGCCTTGACTTCGGCCATCACCCAGAATGCTGGAGACAAACCCTCCAGACTTCTGCATGTTAAGCAAGGCCATCAGAAGAGGGTCGCGAGGCAGGAACGAAGCAGGCTTGAGGATCTTCTCGCGGTTGTTCTGCTGCTCCCTCAGCTGATGACTTGAGATCATGGTTTCAGCATCGGCTCCAATCACTCTCCTGCGCTTGGCACGGGCTTGATGGATAGACTCTTCTTCTTCTTGCTCGGGCTCGGGCTCGAATATCGTAGTATTCTGCTCAGCGACCTCTTGCTCAAGGCGTGTAGCCTCCTCTTCTCCCAATTCGGATAGGGGTGATTCGTCGCGCTGTCGCACAGGGAAGTCGCCGGCAATGGAGGTGCCTGCTGGAAGTGGTGTATCCATACCACCCATGGTGATGTCCAAGTCGTCGTCCAGATTGAATTCCGGGCCGCGCGCGAGTTCAGTTGGAGGGTCTTCGCCAATATCTATACCAAGATCATCGTCATCCACAATCAGATCCTTGCCCAGCCCGGTAAACTCCTCAGAGCGGCGTCGTTCCAAAGGTGCGTTACGGCCGACTTCAATGCTGGTGCCCTCGTCGTAGGCTACTGTTGGCTCCAAGCCATCGTCCTCCCCAATGTCCAGGTTCAGATCATCGTCCGGGAGCTCCATTGGCTCCATGCGCGCCTGCTCAATGCTGCCGGACAGGAACTGGCTGTTGTCCCAATCGGGGACTGTGGTGTTGCCAAGATCGAGGTTGCCACCAAGCGGCTGCGATAGAAGGAATGATGGGTCGGGCATGGGAGCCAACAAATCCAGATCGGTGATTTGGTCTGGCAGTATCAGGTTGGTGGGGTTGGCGACATGAGTCTGAGAGGGCATGTCGATGTTTCCAGGGCGGAAGGCCTGTATGCAGGTCAGAAGTGGTCATGCCACGCAAGCAAAGCTGGAACTTACCATCTTGATCTTCCACAAGGCTTCCTGACAGTCATCCTGGAGGTAGGTCGCCTTCTTGCTGTAGATGCGCACTTCACCAAGAAGCAGCTGCGCGTTCAACCGCAACGCAAGTGGACCGCCAGCAGCCACCTCTGGCCGGATGATGACCTCGCAACTCTCTGGGATCTTGTGCTGCAGCACTTGGGCCTTGGTAAGCTTCTTCTGCTGGTTCGAGGCAAGCCAGACGTGCGCAAGGGCACCCTGCTTGAAGAGGAGATCCTCTGGAAGAAACATGGCCGTGGTTGAGTCGATCGGTTGGTGGGTGGGGTGATGGAGGAGTCGCGCTGTTGTTTACGTCGACGCGTCGCGAACAAGTCGATGCGCGTGGCGGGGAGAGCGCGCCGGCAATGTCAAAAGTGGGTCCCCAGAATGCGCGCGGATGCAGCAATGGCGATAATGGTCAAAAATGGTTGAGCGACGATGGTGTTGCGAATGCGCTCGGTCGTGGTAGGATAAATGAGGCTGGTAAGGGCTGGCTGGGATTAGACGGCAAACGAGCCAGCGGCGCCGCTTAGTCATTGGTCGTGTCAACTAGTCTGGAGACCAGCCATCTTCATCTTCCACGTCATACTACGCTTTCACTCTGCGACACGTCTGATATGCAACGACACCCAGAAAGAGCAAGAATAGCGGAATCAGCTTTCAGAAAATTCGAGAGACTGTATACGGCATAAATTGAATTACGGCGTGCCCACCGATGGCATGTTTTAATTTGACCTGTCAAACTTGGGTCAAGAGCTTCAATAGCTACATTCTTCACATGCGCCTACTCCATCTTAAACCTGGACTGCTCGCTTCCACGTAACTAACAGCAACGGTTTTGTCCTGGGCCGCGAAGCCCCTTTCAAGCCACTGCACCAAACTCTCGATCAACGGCGTGCAATCGACCAGAACGTCCTGCATAGCCTGTCGATCACTCACTCTAATCCTAGGCCAGGCTTTAACTGTTAGTCTGTTCAACTTCTCTAGCTTCAGAACTTCTGTCAACCGATACATCGAAATGATGTCCTCCAGTCTCCTGATGCGCGTCTGATCAAAAGACCATAGTGTTGTTGGCGGCTGTTTCAGGTTTTCGGCCCATGTACACGAGTCTATGGTCATATATTCAACTTCGAACTTTAGCTGGACCTGTCTTAGTTCTGTACATCGCTTCATGAATTCAATGTATACGTTGTCGTTCCCAGCACTGGGTCGGTGGCAACCGAAGAGCTGGAAGTTGAGATCACGAACTGCAGCAAAGCCTTGGTTGTCAGCTTTAGGAAAGCTTTCTAGAAACAAGCTAAACCGCTCCACTTCCACAGGGCTGAAAAGACACAGCCTGGTTGTCTGTAGTAGAACAGAGGAAACGTCGATACGGGTGGCTTCATCTGTGCGACAGAACTCTTCGAGCCACTCCAAGCATAATGGGTTGCCACTATGTCGAAAATCTGCTGCGCTAAGGTTTAGAGGCTGACACTGGGAAATGAGGTCTTCTGGACGCATCGCCCGATAATAGATGTTTTTTCTGAGCTCCCATGGTAGCTTCAGAAGTAACTTCAGAAAGGGGGGAGGGGCGAGGGCTCGGACTGTGGCATTAGGTGTGGTCATTTCGTTCGATACCTAGATCGTAGCGGGCAGTGGAGAATACAAATGGAGTCGTTTGTTTCCTGGAACCCCTTCTGCCTTTAAAGATGTCGGTTTGCGAAAAGCAAGGTACGACAGTCTCGCTTGAAACAACGAGGCTATTCTTTAACCACAGGTACTCCAATCAAAAACGCCACGTGGGAAGTTGTTAGTTTCCATCAGAAGTACCAGCTATTGATATGCAAGTGGATCTGGCAACCCTTTCTTTTCCACGTACTTACCATGCGACCGCACGCTACTTGCAGATCAAGTTTTCGTTACAGCGAAGCAAGTACTTCTGAAAGCGTGATTAGCTCAAGGCACTGTTGTAATGTAAATTCATGGGACAAGAACGTGACGAGATGTAACCCTGGACCATGGCATTGCAGCACCTTCCGGTGAACAAAGTACGTGGCTCTGCGTACAATAATGCACCAGCACATGTGCTGTGAGTCACCCACACTATTCACATGTTTCATAATGTCGTTGAGCACAGTCAGCTTCTGGGCTCTTCAGTACGATAAGCGATGGATCTGCAAGATGATCATCCAGCCCACTGGCCTCCACAAGGCTGAAAGGGCGAAATTCGGGGTACAGAGTTAATCCGTAGGCAAAGTTGTTGAGTCCCGACTACGCTTGGTGGGTGCGGATGGACCGGACGCTTTAATAAACCGTTGCAGATCAGGCGTTTCGGACGAGCTACTGCGAACCACTCGCATTCTCGTTTAGAGTCGAAGCTTCCACCGATTTCGCGATTACAGCAATTTGCATCCTCCACAATCAGGCCAGATGTCGTGATGGAGAAATCTTTGACCGTGAGGCGATTTCGACTTGCGTGCGTTTGGGCGCAGATCATCATAAAAGCAAAAAGTCTCGAACGCGGACTCCGTACTCCACTCCAGCCGTCTTCTGATACCAGGTACGCTATCTTATCGGTGTCGCAAGCTTAAGCCCGTAAACCCGCACCGCACGCACATGTTTCCGGAGCCGTGTCTGACTGACCGGCTTATCATGTTCTGAGGCAGCAGCGGAGGGACCACATGGCAGACATGCGCCATGATTACTGCCTCACGTAGGGTACAACTGCAGCACCACGTAATCGTAGAGGGCTGAATTGTGTCAAGCTAACGACATGTGTGGGCTTTCGCGAGTGGCTTTCTTGGGTGCTGACGAGTGCACGGATGAAGTGGCCGTGCAATTCTTCGCCTGATGTCCGAGATGCCGCCCACTTTAAGCCGCCTTCCAGAATTTGTTTGAAACGAGGTTTGCCGTCCCTGTCCTTGCAAAGACAACATGGCCGTTTGGGTGCTGAGTCGCACGCTCGTACGTAGTCTGCGTGATGCAGCCAACTTGCTGGCGGCCGCTGGGAATAGTAGCCGTGGTGGCTGAGCGTCACCGAGTGCGTAGGAGGAGGTATGCAGGCTACAGCCAAATGCCGGAATTGACGGGAAGCCAAAAACAAGGTTTGGACGCTAGGCCGGCGTGATGAACAACCAGGAAAGGGTCTCGAGCATGCGTAAGAGGAGACCCTTGACATTGAGTAAGAACGCACTGGCCACGGACATTCTGGCCTCGGGCCTCTCCACTGTATAATCTGCCATGACACACACATCTTCTGGACGCGTCAACTGTCATAAGAGTTGCGGCTGCCATCGTCACACCTGATCTTCCACCTATCTTTTCCAAGTTTATGAAACGCACCCGCAATTCTTAATCTGCTCTTCACAGCTATAAGCAAGCCACCCACCGTGCAACTGCAGAACTTGGGCATCTTCACATTAACTCCATTTGGCACTCCACACTATTATTGGACCCATCCGCACGCTACCAAGACACGCCAACGGACACCATCGATTACGGCTACTCTAACGCCCAAATACGCAATTATTGCCCTGCATATCTTGAATTTGCTGGCTACATCATCGGGCATTCATCACCCTTCGGCGCATATATTACGAAGTCCACCCGCGGCTTCAAGACTTGCCTAAGTCCAGCACGCTACAAAGTCACTCGCACACCACTACACACTACTCAAAGACATCATCACACACTACTCAACACCATCACCACAAACACTCGGCACATCTCCGACACTCAAAGCCACAATGTTCTCTTGCGCCAACTACGAGCGAGGATGCAGGGGCCGCTGCAACGCTATGAACGGACGATGCGATAGCTGCCACACACTCAACCTACAAGTCCGCAGCAACAGCGCTTCATCCACATCATCAACCAACGGCCTGCCATCGGCTGCCTACTCGGCAATGACCAACTCCTTCGCATCGCTCTCCCAGCTCAACTCATCCTCATCATCGCAAAGAGCGCAATAGCCGGCGAGCACTTGGCGTTCATCGTCTGAACGCACACCATCATGACATTAAACGAAATCATTCCCGCATCAGCGACTTAGCGACACAGTGTGCCGGAAACACTCTTCGACTTCGGCTTTGCGATTAGGGATAGTATTGGAGCACACGGGTTAAGCATTTACATGGAGCGTTATCTTTCTTTTCTGTTGTATGATATACCAGTTTTTTCCCTTCTTCCATTTCATTATTCTACCAAGGACCACTGCAGGCGTTTGGCAGGGCAGTAGACAGGAGGATGAACCTACGACGCATGGCGCTAGGCATAGTTTCCCTCGGAGGACTTGACCAACTCCAACCACCACAACAAACAAACACATATTACCTCACTTGCATTTCACCTTGCATCATCTCGTGACTACTTCGGTGTTTCCACTGATGCGCAAACACCTTTCACGGCACACATCACGAATGCAGCGATACGTAAGACAAGACTCTTCCCAGCCCCACAATATTGTCTAGAACTCCCCTCATCCACCCGCCCAGTGCTCATGATCACTCTGAATCCGTAACCACATGGTCAAGCTTTCAAAGCGGCTACTGCCTCCTTTCACGGCAATCACGGATCCATATTACCGTACCAAACGCACATCTATTTCCTTATTCCCAATAGCCTCTATAACAAAAACGTCCGTGATGTTCCGTGGCTAAGAGCGCAGGATAAAAACCCACCGTCCGAGGAGTCCAGACCCCGAGCGCACGGTTAGGGTCTCAAAGTTGGTATCGATCGAGTGTTGTGCTGGGGATCGGCTGCCTGGGGTGAGCGGGCGAATTGGGGTTCGAGGCATATGGTGCAGCGCGACGTTGGCGACCGCTGCACTGTGACGTCAGTGGTGCATTTCACATGTCCTCCTTACTTGTGGTTGGCAGACGTGTGGCAGGTGTTGCGTTTCAACTCCGAATGAAGTGGGCACTCCCTTTGTGGTCGCGATAGCGGGACGAGGTTGTAGCTCTTTTTTCTTTCGGTGTTATGATGTTTTTTGCTCGATTAAACTTTGATGATCCGACGTAGTGCCGCGGAGGCCAACCTCACACAGCGGATGAATATTATCAGGTGACGGGAAAGCAGTGCCGAGGCCAATAGAGCCTTACAGGCCTTGCTGTTGAATGGCATTCTTGCATTCCCATGCCTGTGGTCCATGCACTTGTGCCCATTGTTTCTCCGAATACTGCGCACCACAGCACCTGAGGTGTTGCAGCTGCGTCGACAGATGCATGCACGTTGCTGCGGTTACACCACCCTCAATAGTGCTGCATGGAGTCAATGACGGCTCTTGAAACCCAATATGCAACTTCACTGCAACACAGCCGAGCCCTAACATTGACTGCTCGCCAAACCTGACGCCCATGTCAAAGCTGCGTTATTGTTGTCAAGGCTATTATGTCGATCAGCGAATCCTTTGCGCCCAATTTAGTACTGCGAGTACAACAACTCCACCACTTCTGCCTGTACTTTCTTTTGCTCTCGCTAAGAACAGCCTATCGAGTCGATGACCAGCCACTCGGACTTCCACTACCGGCAGTCATGATAGCTAGCGAGCGGCCTTAGTTAGTGTCATCGACAAGAGGGTCCATAAAAAACGGTGAGTAGCTAGCGAGAAAAAGCGCGAGACGTGGCTTTGCGGGAACGGAAGACGCTTATTTACCTACGTCATTCTATCGGAAAAGCTCTCCAGGTCTCCACCATCGTGAACAGTCTGGAACGGCGAGTCGATATGCAACCTGGATCTTACCGAGGCTCCTTCCAAGGTTCTGCTCAGTCCAGTCACGTGCGGTGAGTATCATCCCGTAGGCGTTCTTTGTCTGGAAGTAAGAGAAGATGCTACTGTATAGACGCAGTATGCTGCATACCAACAGGCGCATGACTGACAATATGAGATGACTGATCGCTATCCATTCCACCCTCCTCTTTTATGCACAACAAACCCGGCTGACTCTCGGTGAAGACTGCTGCGTAATCAACTCCAACATGCCCAAAGTCACCTATAGAAGGAGAGCGCAACGTAGTACAAACTACCTTAGTCACACCTCCGCACGCCTACAAACATCCGTCTATTTCTGACTTGTGACTCCCCGAAAATACCTATGCTGACAAAAGCAGAATGGCCGTCGAAAACTACCGAGACCGTTATCCGTGCGAGAGACGACGTCACGTGGCAGCGCGACAGTAGCGCAGTCGAGCTGAAAAGGGTATACATGACGGGCTGATGAACAGGATATGCAGTCACACGGTCCGACGAACCAATAGCTGGATAGCGATGTTGCTTACTCGACACTGTCTTGTGGTGCGTGGATGATTGTTTCTAGAAGGAGGAGGAGGCTCGAGGTGCATGCAGCCCTACCCGTGTGAGAAAAGCTTGGTTAGTTGAGCAAATCAGCGGTAGTGGTTGGTGGTGTTAGAGCGGATAGCAGTGCGATGGTGTGTGTTGTTGAGGAAGATGGGATGAGAGGATAATGCATGTCTTTACCCACGATCCTAGTACCATATCCAATCAACACAGTGGCTAGCCAAGGCTGAGCCGGTCTACCAGCCAGCCACAATATCTTCCCATAGCCAATTCATCCTATCTGCTGCCTCACCTACCTCGAACGGGCATACATTTCGTGCTTTCCACTAACCCACGGTTCAGCCACCTCGTATACAACCCTGTGTTAGCATAACCACATGTTCCTATGCGCATCTCAAATTCCACTACGAATAGCGTACGTAAATAAATCCCGCTTACCAAATGCCTCGAACATAGACAGGCTGTAGCACAAGCACCTACAAGCCTCGCTGTCACTCACGCCCATCATACCGCTATTGCGCTGAATAATCTCGGGAAGAACGATGAGAAGAGCAAATAGCGCCGATGAACCGGATGTAGCGAAACGGTCATCAAAGCAGACGACGTGCATGTGTGTCTCCCACACCCCGCATCATAGTGCTGTGACATGGAGTACATATCCCCATTTGAAGCGGCGGACTTTCCTGTTTGTTGATACGAAACAGCGTCGGCTTTCTTCCTACTTGCTTCTTGCTTTCTTCTTTCCACATCAGACTTGGAGGAACTTACCGAGATAGGTCGACTTGTTCTTTTGAGCACGATTGCATGATACCTACTTGCCGTCGTTGGTGCCAAGACATACAAGCTTCGATTTGTTGTGTATAAGCTCTTTCTTCTAAAGCATGTCGTCGTCTTGGTCAGATCCCGCCCCACCAAGGAGACCCAACTACAAAGTTCGCTTTCGACATGGTGTGTTTCCTGATTTGGAAAGTCAAGCTACTAGAGCAGACATCAAGAAGTACGACTACTTCTTCGGTGCAGGGCAGAAGTGGGTTGGTACGCCGGCAAACTGTACGTACAGGGAAAAGCGATATCGAGTGGACCATGTTAACGAATTTCCTGCAGATGATTTCGTGGACGAATCGTCACTTGTTGCTGAAGAGTTTGAGAACCCTGGAAGCGCCGATAGGAGGAGGGCACCGAAACATATGGCTCGCTCGAGGTCAGCTAAGAAGATTCCACAGTTGGAAACAAGAAAAGCCCCGAGGGTGAGGGACCAACGCACGCGTCCGACGAGTGGAGCCTGGTCTGGTCGATCGCTCGTACCTGCAGCACCGCAAAGCATACACAGCTCATGGCAGCTTCCATTGCATATTTGGCGACATACAAGCCCAGCACCTGGCTCAGTATCAAGTCTCTCCAGCCTGGACGAGTCCCTGCTAGAGACTTGGCATTCTGATCTCCCGTCGCCAAATCCGAACATTGCCGCAAGCCAAAGTTCACTGGTAGCATGGCCGATAACTGACCCCACTGAAGCGTATCTATTCCGATACTGGGTTGATAAAGCAGCAGAATCGCTAGACATAACTAGTTCTACAAGCATCTTTAAGAAAGTTGTCCCGAAACTTGCACTGGCAAGTCCGATGCTCATGAACGCCATCTTCATGATATCCGGGCAGTGTATTTTACGCTTCGATCCGTATTTCCCCACTAGACCGTATGAGTACCACGAAAGAATACTGCAGAGTCTCATACCGCATCTCGCAGAAAAGGGAAGAATAGAAGACGAAGCGACTTTGGTGGCTGCGATGCTATTGCGGAATTTTGAAGATTTTCACTGTATGTCAACATGAGCCAGGATATGTGTTATTCTGCTGACAGTCAACTAGCCGGTACACAGGGGCAGACACACCTCTCCACATTTGAGCTCTTCTATGGCCCTGAAGGCTGGGTTTTCGACATGGCTAGTCCTGTGGTACAGGCTGCTCTAGTACTACATGTGCATGCTGAGGTTAGCCAAGCATTACTCAATCAACCAAGTCTGCGTATCGACTATCAGTCGTTCATTCTACCAGCGCTGGCCTCACCGGTTGATGAAGCCTCATGGAGCAATCGTATATTATGGCTGAGTGCGCGCATCCTGCAGTGGGCGCAGAAAGGCATGCGCACAATGGACAATTGGCTCTATCTTCACAGTCTGGTTGACGAGTGGGAACGGAGACGTCCCGCCAGTTTTGATGTCTTCTTCTACCAAGAAGAAAACTTGCACGCCGCGGGAACCCCCCCGCAACTGTGGTTCTCGAGTGCTTGTCACGGTGAGTCAAAGTAATCGCTAGCCTGCGAATTGCTTGCTGACGTGCCTACAGCGGATGCGAACCAACACCTGCGGATATGCCGCATCGCACTTGCAGTCAATAACCCTAGGATAAACACGCAAGACGCACGTGGGATAATCATCGCAGATTCTGCACACGATGAAGTGCTGAGAGGGTTGAGAGAAATGATAGCTATTGCTCGGTGCAATACGCACTGTATTTCTGCGCAATGGAAAGCCGCTTATACAATACACAAGTTTGGCACCGTACTGCAGGATGAGCAAGTTCGATGCGAGATGATCGAATTTCTAGAAGAGGTGCAAGCCACAGGCATGCCGGCGGGAGCGTCGATTAAGCACCTCAAAGAGCAGTGGAATTGGAGCTGGAACCACTACGGGATAGGAATGAATCAATTGTAGCAGGAGCTATGTGACTTGGGCTGTCGCCAAGATCACCTGGTTAGTGACCCAGCTAGGAACAAACTGCCCATAGCCACACCCACGAAAGTGATGAGAATGATTCGGCCCTTCCCGGTCAGGGCGAGATAGGACATGACGCCTACAATAAGCTCCCATCGTCGAGCGGCGTCCCTTCTGGCTTTCCACTGTGGGTTGATCTCGAAGGGTGGCCGGGACAGAACATCATTCACGTCCAGCTTGATAGGCTTCTCGTCAACGCGAACCGAGAGAGCTACCGGTCGATGATCCGATGTCGGCTGTACCGGTAAAGCAGTGTAAATCTGGGGTTCTAGGTCTGATGCAGATCCAGACGGAAGATAGAGAATACGATCACACCACGAGGGATATCGGTGCTTGGACCATTCCCACGAATCATTGTCTCCTGTATTCTTGCCGTGTGGAGTGGCGTACTTGTATGTAGGTGGGAAATTGATAGGCAGTTCCTGGAAACCATGGAGCGTGCGTTTGGCGTCCTTCTCTCTCATCAGCTGGTCTTTCTTCAGCAATTGCGAGTAATGCTGTGGCGAAGACTCGGACGCGGTGGGCTGAGGATAGGATTCATGCGCTCCCTCATCTGGCGGGGTATCGTGCGTGCGGTAGTTGAGATCTCCGTAGAAGAAGACGTGGTTGCCAGGTGTGAAGAGGCCGTTGTGGTCGGCTGGGGTCTCGGACGAGGAGTCAAGCAGCGGCCTCTCTTCACTCGAACTGTATGGGGAGTCGTCGCTGTTGACGAAGACCAAGTTCCGGACCAGATTTTCCCAGTCTTTGTTCCTTGCATCCACGTTGCTCTCCATGGGCGCGAGATGAGCAGCGGCGAAAGTCAGATCCATCGTGTCATCGGAGCCTGGGCAGGACAGGCCAACGCGCATGGCTACTGCGCCCTTGTTTCCCATGTTGGAGAAGCCGACACCAGCGCCTGCCGATTGTATCCATTGTATCCTCTGTGTGACGTGGGGTTTCGCGAATAGCATCAGGGCGGTCATGCCCAGGCTGCGCGTCGCAATGTGTTGAAGCGGTTCGCTGCCATTGCTGCGGAGGTCTGCGGCAAGCTGGACAGTGGTCGTCACGCGGTCAAAGTAGGGCTTCAGATAAGATCCTCCGAGGAACGAGTAGGCGATGGGTGCGATTTCCTGCAGCGAGATGGCGACGATGTCAGGCAGAGGGGTGTCTTTGGGAAGGGCATCGAACAAGGAAGGCGCGAGAGACTGCGGGTCGACCAGGTTCCGGGCAGCATTGAAGGTGAGGAGGTATAGCTCGAACATGACGGGTCACGATGGTGCCGCGTTGCTGGATGCGCGTCGGTCAGCACAATTACGGCTTGTTGAGGGCGATCACCATGCAGAGTTTAGACGAGATCTTGGAAGGTACCAACAGGGCGAGCGATGATATTGATAATATCTAAATGTTGCGCGTCGTGGAGTAGGCGCGTCCTGTGCCAGGTGAGTGGAATGGCTGCAGCGTGGGGCAGTAGGCGGTCAGGATTTGCTGGAGCTTCCCCCAGCCATGTGTAGTGCGGAGAGGAGAAACGGTTAGGGCGGCTCCACTGTAGCTCTGGAGGTGGAGTGCCAACAGCGACGGTGTGTGATTTATATGGAGACGCTGGTAGAGGACAGGCCAGAAGCCCAGGATGCAGTGTGCGGAGGTGGGAGTACATGCGGGATGAGCTCGCCAAACCCTTACCCTGCATACAGCTGTCGTCAGAGGCGTTTCGTCAGTCAACAAAACGCGGTGGGGGACAGCTCGAGCTCTTGGAAGGACCGAAGTTATTGGGAGCTGCTTGGGCATCGTGAGCTTTTCTTCTGACGTCTGCATTTGATCCGTCTTTTCTCTTGCCCACTTCACACTTCTTACGTCTTCACGGTGCCTTGAGATCCAAGCTCCCCTCACATTGACCCGAGAGCCTTCTAGAATCACCATAGATATTCATCCCCACTTGACGTTTACAGTCACCCTCTTAATTCAGAGCCTCCCCACAGCCCTTGCTGCACTCAATTGATTTGAACACTCTACTACAGCCATGTTCAGGTCTCAAGTTTTCCGTCAAGTCGCTCGCGCGGCCCGAGCCCAAGCTCCCCGTTCAGCGTTCCGACCAACACAGCCAGCCATTTCCTCGCTACGACACTTCACTTCATCGGCTAGCCGCTTCGACAAAGACCCCAACAATGATGAGGTCGATGCGGCAACAACATCGGGTGAGCCTGGTGAGAGTGGAGACCACGAGGGTCAGTATGCTCGAACCCGAGACGACATTGTCGTAGAATACCCAGAAGAAAAGGACCTGCCACCTTCAAATCCCGTCGTGGGCCGAGGAGGAGAGCATTTCAAGCGCACCCTGGCCTCCTTCTCCATGGAAGGCAAGGTAGCCGTTGTCACCGGAGGAGCTCGAGGTCTCGGTTTGGTCATGGCGCAGGCGTTGGTGACCTCCGGAGCCGATGTAGCCATCGTCGACATGAACAAGGAAGAGGGTGAGCGATCAGCGAAGGGTCTCATCGATGTCTATCAGAAGGAGAATCCTGGATCCAGGAGGTGAGAGCATTGTGTGCAATTACTCGGCTTGGACTGACCCGAGATACAGAGTCCCCAAGGTTACAGCACATTTCTGCGATGTCTCAAGTCCTACGTCTGTCAACCAATCCTTTGCTGAGATTCTGAAGAAGCACGGCAAGGTCGATAACCTTGTTACATCGGCTGGCTTCACCGAGAACTACGACGCCATCTCTTACCCTCATGACCGCATACAGAAGCTTTGGGGAGTCAATGTCGACGGCACCTACCTGTACTCTGTCGCTGTCGCGAAGCATCTCATGGAGAGGAAGGCACCGGGAAGCATTGTCATGATCGGCAGCATGTCGGGAGCCATAGTTAACGTTCCGCAACCACAGGCTCCATACAACGCCGCCAAAGCAGCTGTCCGACATCTAGCATCCAGTCTGGCGGTTGAATGGGCAGGTGCTGGCATTCGCGTCAACTGCATCTCCCCCGGATACATGCTCACTGCGCTGTAAGTAGATCAATAGGCGATGAACGTGTGGTCGCTGATTACCATGTAGGACCAAGAAGATTCTCGATGACAACCCGGATCTCCAGAAGCAGTGGACTTCCCTGATCCCCGTTGGTAAGATGGGACGTCCCGAGGATCTGATGGGAGCTGTCACTTTCTTGTCTAGTGACGCGAGCTCCTACGTCACTGTAAGTGATCTCCAGATAGGCTGATGAGCTAAAGCTGACCAGACACAGGGTGCCGATCTCCGGGTCGACGGAGCTTACACATGCACATAAGCCAGAGGTTGATGTACTTGGTGAGGAGTGAAGAGGGGTGGGAGGTTGAACAGATGTAAGATAGTCATGTAACAGATATGCTCTCTATCTGGGGCGATAATTTGTGGTCGGTCTGGCGGCTCAAGGCGATATGCTAGCTCTAATAGCTATCTACATCATCTTCAATTAATCAAACGTTGACATGATGCGCTCCATGCCTGCGCATGCCTAGGTGAACTTGCATGTCTTGGTCAGGAAGCAGGATTGGGAAGTGGCATTGTCTCAGACAGACTTGGTGCATCGCGTCTTAGTCATGTCCGCATTTCAGCTCTTGTGGCCGTGCGCTGTGGCGCATGTGCGACAACTCCGCCAACGACGGCCCTGCATAAAGCTCCAGTCTCTCTCAAGCCGCTTCCCAAGGGCTCTATTTGTCGCGCCATGTGGCATGAATAGTGACATACTACAGTAAAACTGACAATCGCTTTGTCTCCTTGGCCGGCCCGAAGCCATGTTCAACATCTCGAATTTGGTGCAGAAGGCCCAGCAGTACATCGAACCCACGCTCAATACCATAGCCGCTCCCGCATCGACAGACCGGCGACCCTCAAAAGCCACTCTCTTCCGCTACCAGTTCCGGCTCCCCGACTCGCAGAATCCCCTCCAGGAGATCACCGCTGAGCTCACGCTTCAACCCCACCATTCCACGAGGGGCCCCGGCGACGTCACATCTGAGAAGGAGCGCAGCCAGGGCAACCACTATGTGGGCAAGCTGCATCTTAGCGAGCAGTATCTCTGCTTCTCTACACAGGGCTCGAGCTTCGCCAATACCGCGAGCCTGAGCTCTTCCAGCAGCTTCACGGGGCAGACTCATGGGGCGGGACCTGCGGGCAACGGTTTCACATTACCACTATGCGGCATACGACGGGTAGAAAGACTGCATAGCCAGAGTTACATGTTCGCGCTCGCCATCACGACGTGGAACGGCATACCAGACTCAAAGTCGCAGGCGCCTGCTGGCCAGAAGCTTACGATCCAACTCGCGGGGTCGCGACAGGCATGCGAGCGCTTCTGCGATGCTCTGAAGAAGGGGCTGCGGGAGGGAGTCAAGGAAGTGGATAACCTGCGCAAGGTTGTGGGGCAATGCTACTCCGAGTATCTTCTCACAGACGCCGAGGAGAAGAAGGCCGGGGAGGATGGCAAGCAAGCGCGAGAGCATCCAGATACCGGCCTAGGCATGATCTTCAAGTACCCAGGCAACGCGCGGAAACTCAGGGACGCGACAAAAATACGGCTGTGGCGCGAGTATCTCAGAGGTATATCCGCTCAGCCCGCGCAGTGACATCGCTGACATGTAGTAGACAACGGACGAAGCGCGACCCTCATCCGACAACCCACTTTCCATAAGCTCATCCGTGTCGGTCTGCCGAATCGATTGCGAGGCGAGATGTGGGAGCTCACGTCCGGTGCCTTCTTCTTGCGCCTACAGAACCCAAACCTCTATACCGAGACCCTACAGAAGTTCTCCGGGCGGGAGTCGTTAGCCATCGACGAGATTGAAAAGGATCTCAACAGAAGTCTGCCAGAATACCCGGGTTTCCAGAGCGAAGAGGGTATTGGTCGGCTCCGACGAGTGTTGACGGCATACAGCTGGACAAATGAGGAGGTTGGTTATTGCCAGGCGATGAATATTGTGGTCGCAGCATTGCTCATGTATGTGTACCCCTTGATGCGCAGCTTCTCCCACCTAACAGACCAAGTTACATGTCCGAATCGCAGGCCTTTTTCCTCCTTTCCGTGCTGTGTGACCGTCTCCTGCCCGGCTACTACTCGCAAACCATGTACGGCACCTTGCTGGACCAGAAGGTCTTCGAATCGCTGGTTGAGAAGACTATGCCCATACTATGGGACCATCTGGTCAAATCAGACGTACAGTTGTCCGTTGTCTCATTACCCTGGTTTCTTTCGCTCTATATCAACTCTATGCCTCTAATCTTTGCTTTCCGCGTTCTTGATGTTTTCTTCCTCGAAGGCCCAAAAGTTCTCTTCCAAATCGGCCTGGCCATCCTGCGCATCAATGGCGAGGAGCTGCTCGATGCTGCAGACGATGGCTCCTTCATTTCAGTCTTGAAGTCGTACTTCTCAAGACTCGATGAGTCCGCCCATCCCAAGTCAGAGAATCCTAAACTGCGAGCTGTGACTCGCTTCCAAGAGCTCATGGTAGTGGCATTTAAGGAGTTTGCTGGCATTACCCAAAACACC
>Ga0265797_10002775_pt1 | contig 28927 bp, 32 predicted proteins | sample P2T30metagenome_FD_192433 | JGI IMG/M metagenome (GOLD analysis project Ga0265797, IMG submission 192433) | Plant litter microbial communities from East Loma Ridge, Irvine, California - P2 T30 | ecosystem: Environmental > Terrestrial > Plant litter > Unclassified | place: USA: California...
CGCCAACAGGGTCAACATTGTCGAAGCCCCGTGTACCCACGATAAAACCCACCCATGCCATAAGGTATCAGCACGGAGCTAGACACATGGAGAAAGCAAAAAAAGACTTTATACAGTTTTGAAAAGTTGCGAGAGAGATTCCGTTCGGTGGGACGTTTATCTTCTTGATGAGTGGCGTGTTCGGCGTGTGTGGCGGTCAGACGAACTTGCGCTGCCTGTATGATTGTTAGTAAATTGCTGGTAGTTCCAAGGCCGTGGATTTACTTACTCTAACTTGTGTAATCACTGTACATGTATGATGTTCCGCTGACAGTGGTACTCTTATCGTCAACCTTGGCATCATGTCTCCTCTTCAGGCCCAAAGCGAGCGCGAGACCACCAAGTCCAGCCGCAAGGCCCAGACCCTTCTTCGCACCGCTGTGCTTCTCAGAACCAGCGCGCGATGGGCGAGAAGGACGACCGGCTCCGTACCAGCGACCTCCAGCAGCAGCGCCACCGCTGTGGTGGTGCTCTTCGATGTAAGTTTCTTCGTGTGTGTGCTTGCGCTTCTTGCCGATGCCGAAGATGGCGAGGAGAGTGTCGAAGAGAGCGCGAGCGCAGCAGAAGAGGCAGAGAAGGAGGAGTAGCAATATGCCCAAGATAACACCGATAACGATACCAGCGATGGCACCGCCGCTGAGACCGCTGTTGCTCTCTTCGGTTGGGACGAGGCCGCCGCCTGCTGCGCCGGTGGGGATGGGTGTCTGGAAGGGAACGGTCGCGGTGGGGGTTCCGGTATAGGTGATGACTACTACGCCTGAGCTAGTTGGTCGCAGAGGAGCAGATGGTGATATACCTCCGGAGCTGCCACCAGCGATCAGCGCGCAAGTGCCGGCGCTGGAAGACAGACAGTAGAAGCCTGAGTCGCAGCAAGTAGAACCGCAGGGGTTTTGCGACTGGCTACATGTCTGCGTTGCGACGGCAGGGACATATGTGCTGTAGACTTCGGTCTTTGTGAGGAGACCGACTGTCTCGACGTATGTTGTGGTGTGGTATTGCCAGTAGCCGCCTGCTGCTTCTGTGGTCGCACCACCAGAGCCGCATTGCGCCTGGTTACTTGCGTCGGTGTAGCAAGTTGAACCCGAGGGACAGCATAGCCAGCCTCCGTAACCACAAGGGTTGTCGCAGTCGGCCTTCTTGACAATCTGCGACGCGTTGTGCAGTTCTTGGAACTCTTCAATGTGGACGGGGTATGGCTTTGCGAGAGCTGAGGGCAGGTGTGCCAATGCGACCAGGCCGAGTACGGCTGGGGGAGCATTGAAAAGCCACATGATTAGAGATGAGCGATTGAAGGACCAAACGCAGTAAGAACGAGGTTACTGCGATTGGAATAGATAGGACCGTTTGCAGGAAACGGGGGGAGAAGCGAAAGAAGAAGCGCTCTGCAATTCGTAGATATCGCGCAGTCGGCGTGGGAGCGGTGAATGGGTGGATATTGGTGCTGCGGGGTCGATCCGTTGGCTAGCGTGTCTTTCGTGTGTCTGCTGGCGTGGGTGACTGGTTCCGCTGGTGGTGCAAGTTTGGAACCACAAAAAGTCAGCTATTATTTTGAACTTGAATTATGGAGAGAAGAAAGGGTGGTAGGATGTGTGTAATCGTGCAGGAGGAGGTGCGCAAAGAAAAGGGTACACTTGGAATAATCGTGTGGTTGGAAACCGCGGGAGAGGTTGGGGGTGGTTGGGGGACCTTTCCTCACCAACTCCAGCAACACCGGGGTTATGCGCTTGCGGGATTTTTGAAACTTGGCTAGAGTCCAGTAGTGGGAACAGTACGTCGTGTCGTTTTCGTGATGTCAATCAAGTGAGTTCGCGTTCCGTGAGAAGATGTGTGCTGCCTCACGACTCTATCAGAGGGGGTGTCGTTTACAGTGACGCTGAGCGCTCGCTCCGCCTCCGGTTCACCCAGCAACGACCGTCGCGGCATCACCTAGGCACCCTCTTCGTCTCAGCGCACGTTCAATACCACCATCCGTCATAGCAATTTCCCCCAGAAGGATGTGCCCGGCCCGTGTTGGTCAAAGCCAGATTCCTGTCTTGGCTTCGGGCAGTAGTTCCTCAAGCACTCTGTCTCGCGGAGTCCCGTGGTTCTGCGCATGCAGCCTGCAAGCTGGTGCAGTGGTTTGCCTTAGTCGTGCATAGCTTCTTGGTATCGCTATACTTCTTTCCGCTGCCTCCGAAAAACCGTTGACTTGTCCTACTCGTTGTCAAGATCCAGACTCCAGATTTCCGGCCGGCTATAAATATCTTCCGCCGTGTACCTGCAGGGATCGTGTGATGTTGTGGGCCGCCTGCTGTGCTGGCAACTGGCCCTTCCGTTTTGCACATGCCAACCACTACACCGTAAGTCGACGACAAGTACGCAGCAAGCTGTCAACGTCACCGAAAAGGAAGGTCAAGTCTCTGTTGTCAAGGCTTTCTCCGCGTAGTTTTACATTTCATATTGACTCACGTCTCGCTCTTAGGACAGTAAAGCGTGCTTCCACCATACCCACCACACAAACGTGTGGCTCTTCAGCTCACCCTATCGAGTCCATACTCCACAACCATCTTCTCCGCCGCTTTTTGCGCAATGAGATACGCCGTAGCCTGCGTGTGATTATTGGTTGTAAGAGGTGCAACGCTCATATCCACAACCCTCAACCCCTCCGCTCCCCTAACCTTGAACTCCTTGCTCACAACCGCTTCTGCATCGTCGTCCCTTCCCATCTTACAAGTACCGCAAGCATGCCAAACTGTACTGGCATTCTCCCTTGCAAAACCATCCAAATCCGCATCGCCCATGGACTTTGGCCCAAGAATGGTACGCACAATATGCGGAGCAACGACAGGATTTCCTGTTATTTTCTGCCACGTGTTGCGGATAGCTTCGCGAAAAACACGGACGTCGAAGGGGTGCGTGAGGAAATTTAGCGCAATGACTGGTTTGTCAGACGCCTTTGCTGACCGGAGTGTGACGGAACCGCTGGACTGAGGGTTCATGAGGAAAGCAAGGAAAGTCATATATGTGTTCCCTTCCTCGAGCTGTGTGCCTGGTGGCCAGAGTATGGAGTTGTTGATGAACTCGTATGTCGGAACTTGATCTCTGGACAGAAATTCTTGGACATCGAGTGGAAGCGCCGAATACTCCTCGTACGATTCCAAATCCGTTAGTTTGAGGAAGCCGCCCCAAAGTGAGGAATTCTGGAGGGCGAAGGCGCCAGTTTGGTCTTTGGTCCAGGATTCTTGAGCTTCAGCGACAAGGGCGGGGTTATTGTCAAAGGCGTATTTGGAGTTGATTGAGCCCGAGACTTCGACTGTCATGAAGGTGAGGACGTGATCTTTAAGGTGCTTCCCGACCCCAGGCAAGTCGATCTTGACGTCGATACCGACTGCCTCGAGCTCGGATTGCGGTCCGATGCCGTTTAGAAGGAGGAGCTTTGGCGTGTCGATCGAGCCGCCACAAACGATGACTTCGTTGTTTGCCATTGCTGGTATCTTGTCAGTGCTTGTAATTTCTCTGATCAATCTTAGTCCAAGGCTGTACCTTCTCGTCCGTCTTCCGTGACAACGCCAACGACCTTCTTCCCCTCCCATACGAATTTTTCCGCTTTCGCATCTGTCCACACCTCAAGATTGCTCGGCGGGTCCACCAAATGCGCAATCGCACTAGTACTCCTCCCCTCCTTACTATAGCTATGCGGGAAGACTGCAATTCCTATCGGGTCGCCCGAATTGAGATCAAGGTTGACCTTTTCTCCCATAGCAGCCAGTGCCTCCATCTGCGGCACCACGCCTTGTTCGAGCACAGGCGGGAGACCAACCTTTAACTGCCCCTTCGTACCATGGGAATTAGTGCTAGGATCAGCAAGATGTTTGTAGTCTTCTGAACCCGAAAAGTCGTAGTTCTCGATAGCTTGGAAAGATTTCTTGACCGACTCCCATTTCCAGCTCTCATCGCCTACTAGATCGCTCCAGCGATTGTAATCTTCGCCACTGCCGTACAGATAAACGGCAAAGTTCAAGATGGAACTCCCGCCCAAACCTTTGCCTCTTGTATACGGTATGTTTCTGCTGTTCAAAGCAGGCTCAGGTTCGGAGACGTAGCCGTGGTCAAGATCTGGACGGAGAGCTTGGGCGTAGTAACGGTGGTAGGGCGCACGGAGGTAGTCACCAGAGGGGGTGGTGCCTGCTTCAAGAAGGAGAACAGAGGGTTTGCGTAGCGAATGGGAGAGTCGGTGGGCGAGGAGACAGCCTGACGTTCCACCTGAGGATAGAACCATTAGTGTTGAAGGATGCATAGGAGGACAACGGGAACGAACCGCCAACGATCACGAAATCGTACTTGGGTGTCATTCTCAGGGTTCAGGTGCGCGATACAACTAAGTAGTTGGTAAATAGGATGCAGACTCGAAATCTGCGCGGTTGCGCTATCTTATATCTCCCATTGCTGGATGCAAGTAGCATGCACCCTGAATTCCAACTTCATGCACCGACAATATCGAGGCACAGGACATGGAGAGCGCTGCCGTCGGGAAGCCTTCGCACATGCTTAGTGGCTTGGTTGGTCCCGAGCATTTGGAAGAACGTACGAGGTAGCAGCATCCGGACAGTCTAGCCGTATCTGGTCCCTGACGCGTGCATGTAAGCTAACTTAGCGGCTTCCAGCTGAGTGATGGAGGGATGTGTAAGCAGCCATTTAGGAGACCTACCACATTGAAGCTGGAAACGCCTGCCTAAATTGTATAGCTCATATTGCGGATCAAGCCAAGGATTTTATGATCTTAGCAACCTTGGAAGTCTCCAACTCTGTCTTTAACAACGCTGTGTCACAAAGTACAACTTATATACTGGACGCAATAGGTTGACAGACGGTTCGGAAAGAAAGCGATACTACATACATTGATGAAGGGTATTTACTAACTGGCCCAGTTGAATCTGGTAATGAAGCGCTTTCCGCCGGAAAACCCAATCGTCATCATGAGTACCTAGGTATGTTGCAAGACGTGGTAGCAATGATCTCAGCTGACGAGGTAGCTATATCCGGTATTCCAAATTCTCAGACACGGCTTATCTTGACATCGGAAATCTCACAGCGTTGTCTTAACACAGGTCCAATACACAGTACATCTGGTCTACCGAGCAAAGCTTGATGACTTTAGTCATCTGGTGAAAGACGCAGACAGGCGGGCGTACTGGGATCACATCTATCTATCATGCCGCAGCTGGGGGTACTTAGTTACGGCTTATCATTAGCTGACGACTCGGTATCTTGGGTTGCCGTGCGCGTTCTGTAAGTCTCGGCTGCATGCCGTTAGCACCACCTCCATCTGACGAAAGGGGGTTTCAGACATAAACGTACCACTAACGCACCCCTCAAGTTCAAAATGTAGATCTGAGAAAAGACGAGGCTGCTGTCACGCAGCATCAATCCTTATCTAGCCTCTCCTCACAAACTGCACGGCCGCTAATGCTTCACAGATTTCTTTCAGCTTGCCGCTTTCTCTGGCCTCTGGGGGATGCTCGAAACGTCTTCGGTTGAGAGCCTGGTGACTTCGTTGTGTGTAATCACTGTCGACATCAAACTCCCCGGTATGCTATTCCTCAGCCAATCTGGTTTTCTGAACAACCTCTTGCTCTCAGACGCTGCACAAGGGCCTTCAACTGCGTCCAGATTTGGAAGTCCTTGCTCAACGTCACTCCGACCACCTCGGTGTCTTTCTTCATCACTGCTAGAAACTGTGGCGAGACTGCGGTGGTGAAGTGGCGAGAATTTTGAGAAGCTGCGTGCGATCAACGCGCGCAGATCTGGCAGCGACGCTGCGATTATGGCAAATGAGATTTGAATGGCAACCAAAATGTTGACAGCGCTGCCAAAATATCGCATATTGCCTTCGCGACGCTTAATGAACGGAATCTGGAGAAGAGCGACAATACAAACGACAAATCCCAGACCGAAGATGAGTACAAGGCCAAGTCGTTGTCGGATCTTTAGTTTGGAGAGCTGCCACACGTAGGGAATCGGGAGTGCGAAGATCAAGCTATCAACTATACTATCACCAATGGCTGCAGAATAGCTATATATCGCGGAGCTGAAGCACTGTGATCCAGTGAAGTCGAGCCAGTTCCTGGTCCATAGCTTGCTAATGTCTTCGCATAAGACTATGAGGACGGTGAGTACTTCGATGAAATGCGCAAGCGCCAGGAAGAGAAGAACGTAACAGCATCTTCGGAGCGATGCCATTCCCGGTGGAAAGATTCGAAGGTAATAAGCCAAAACCGAGAACCGCGTGAATGTGACAGCGAAGATGTACGCAACACGGCGCTCGAAGATGTGCTAACACATGTTAGTATGTTACGATGCACCAGGGGAATGACGCACTTGATAGAATGGGATTTCCGACGTTTTATCGGGACTAGCATAATGATTAGCACAGATCCTATCATTCGATGCACCCCATGCGCACCCTTTTCGGTCGTAGCCCCAATTGTCGTCCGCACTCATACAAGATATCACGGTACGTGCGACAGCCGCTGCCTGGTCGTGGTCAGCTTCGGTCAGGCATGGGCTGTACAAAGCGACGGGCTAGTTTAGTCCCTCACATACCGTGCCCAACATAATTAGAACATCATCAGGTGCGATCTTCCTCTTAATCGCTAGTCTTGAGTACACTCTCAGGATGACGGTGCTCAAAGCCAAGACCATCAACGGTACCTCCACTGCCAATGCTGTTTTGAAACCTCGGGTAGCATCCCCGGCGTTTACTTCGACGATCGGTTGTGTCATTGTGACATGAACATCCTGAATATCCGGTAAGACGTACATGGTCGAGTGTGATTGACGGGGCTTTGCAGTAACTAAGGATAAATTCGACCAGATTGGTCTACAACCGCGGAAACAAGGTGAAGTATCACCAGGAGAATGAACAAAAAATCAAGACTAGAGAAAGAGAACACAGGGTGGAATGATCTGATGCTGATGTTGATGTTCGCTCAGTGGCCGCCAAGCTTCAGCATGTGCTTTGATTGACGTGCCATGGAAGCTTACTGAGCACTTCGCGTAAGCCGCCCTGCCAATGGGAAATTGACTCCAGCTATGCGCGCATATAGTTTCTTGGCGGTGGTGCTGACACATCTCTAGCTGCACGAATGGTATCCTGCGAAAATATGGGGTATCATATATGTGAATTTGAAATGCCAAGTGAGCGGAGCGGAGTGTGAATATTGCTATATTTAGGTAATGACAATAGTACGTTGCAATTCTGGTGACTGAACAGACGTAGAGATAGTGATCAGCAGCGGCCAAGCTCACCTCAGAATATGCCCTCAATTTTCTCGGTCTGATCGAAATCGTACGCGTTGCCGTAAGGCCTGTTTAGGTAACTCTTAAGCAGATGCTCACTAGACACGTAAGTGGCAGCGATCTGCAAACCAGTCTTTTCATAGGGCAACCGGTCGGCAAGCTCTTCAGCGAACTCGACTTGCATCGAGTTCCTGTACCATGGCGCGAAGTGTACTGCAAAAGTTCAGGTATGTAGAAGACACAACGGCAGCGTTGACTTACTCATTGCAAGCATAACTCTCGGGTCTTGACCAAGGTTGGGCTTTCCTCCATGCCAAAGCCGAAGGTCGCGAACGACAATACTGCCTTTCTTAACAACTGGCTGAGATGGTGGTCGGACTTCGCGGCGAGCGTCAAGGAGATGCTGCTTGATCCTTCCGCTAGCACGATCGCCGTGTTCACCCTCTTGGTCGGCAATAGTGGTTCCTTGATGTGTGCCGAGCCAGATTTCCGTCGACCCATTCTCTGGTGTCATTGTTACGAGAGGAACATTTACCACGAGAGCGAAGGGAATCGAGGGGTGATCGAAGTCTGCGTCATTGTGGGTCGGTTGAGAAGCTGGCGGCGACGAAGCAGTAGGTGGCAGGGCAGTGTTTCCCGACATGAAGCGCAACGAAGGTCCGGGACCGAGTGTGGTTGAAGTGACTTGTGTGACAATCGGGTCTGTGATCTGTCATTGGTATGCGTTCGAACGGTCGGAAATCTAGCCGAACTGAACACTTACTGATGTAGATTTCATCGCTGAACCACTCATTGATCATAGGAGGGTCTTGCTGAATATTGCCTTTATTGTAGTTGAAGGGACTGTCCTTCCTTGCCTGCAGTTCGAGTGCATCTTGGACCATTTTCTTGTTGAGTCGGTCTAAGACTGCATGATCAACCATGTCTTCCAGCACCACAAGCCCATCTCGAGAGAGCGCTCTGATTGCGATCTCAAGATTGCGTTGGTCGAGCCTCCCGCTCTTTACTTCGGACGCAGAGGGTACAATGGATATGGGTGTTGATGAGAGGTGCGGAGTCGGCGGAGACATAATGGACTGGCAGATGACGCAATGATCAAAGGCGTGGAGCTGTAAGGGAAAGCGTAATCTGCTGATGTACTCGATGCTAGAGTAGGCAAAGCAACTATTTGTCGAATTTATATGTTATAAGCATCACACTCTGGAGTGAATAGCGGAATGTACGAAAGCGGTATGGGTGGGCGCTAAACTCAGTACAGCACTGCAGCCGTGTTTGTGGAGAACCTGGCCGCAGCCTGCATGTCCTCGTGAGACCCACGATGCGGGGAGCTTACTCTATACTTCGAGTAAAATCTGGTAGAGCATAAGATAGCTCTTAGACCAAGTCGGCAAGCAACAGATGTGTGCTTTCATAGAGTAGAAGATCCGACTTTCGTGGTCTCGAACCCTGAGGCCTCTGAGTTCAACGCGCTGTCACGCTCCGACGGAGCATCGGGCGCATTTCGATAGCGCAGCCGGTCAGGGATGGATGGTCAGAGGGGGCACAGCACAACATTTGAGCCTTCTGTAGTGGTGCGCCTGTGAAGTTAATATGGGGGCCTTCAACAGGGGACTTGTCAAAGTATCGCATTGCGTCAGGACAACTTGAACATTTCGACGTAACCATGTGTAATGCGTTCCAGGCGGACATGGAGCCCATATGGCAGTGCACGAACAAAGAAGAAGTCAACGCGACTCTGTCGCAACCAGGGCTCGTCGTGACTAAGGAAGGATTTAGGCAGGCACGGTGGCGTAGAATCGCGAATCACAGCGTTGGCAGGCGGGCAGGTGACAAGGATGGTGTTGAGTAGACGTGCGGAAAGCGGCATGACGCGAACCAAAGCAGGAGCCAGGGCCACCATCTCTCCACATTGTTTCCCAAGGGCCCACCAACCCTCCAACACACTCTAAACCATCGCACTGCCTCAACGACAATAGCAGTTATTGTGTACCTCTTCTCTGTACACGTCTACTCACAGGATTATGCCGCACGTATCATAAACGTCCAATCGATAACACGCGTCTGTACGCCCGCGCTCGCTAATCCGCTGCTCGTGCGACACTTGCAGCCTGGGAAACTGTTTCGAGCCTCGGATTCTACCAACACCACCTCATCAACCCATATACCCGAGATTACACACTATCGGCGCCATTGGTACTTGACAGCATTCGAGCCACACATCAGCCTAGCAAGTTCTGAGCACGAACGAGCCCGCTCACCAAACGACACATATTCAACCCGTACACACATCGCCATCATGCCGTCACAACGTCGCATGAAGTTCTTTGGCATCCTCATCGTCACCACAATTGTTGTCCTCTTCTACATGTCAAGAGCAGCACACCAAACACAATCATCGGATTTCTATACAAAGACGCAACAAGCCTTACAAGAGAAAGAATACGCAGAAGCGGCCAAGCAACGCGACGCGGAGAGCGTCGGATCGCGACTCAAAGCTGCCGAGGATCAGGCTAAGAAGAACGCCGAGAACAAATACGCGGACCACAAGGTCCAAGTTGAGGGTCAAGACCAGAAGAGCGTCGCGGGCAGAGTCAAGATGGATGGCGACAAGGTTCCTGGCGTCGCGCAACAGGGCGGTAGACCGCACGACCAAGCAGCGATGAAGGAGAATGAGACACTCGAAGACCATGAAGTTGAGATGGAGCTCAATGCCATCCTGAAGAAGAGCCCAAGTACGCTACTCCTGCATTACCCCTGTCCCACGCGTAGTCACTAACCAACCACAGTGATCATCTTCTCTAAATCCTACTGCCCTTACTCGAAGAAAGCGAAACACATTCTCCTCGAAAAATACAACATCAAACCCGAACCCTACGTCGTTGAGCTCGATCAAAGCCCAATAGGCCAACAACTACAAGCATTCCTACACAAGTCTACAGGTCGGCGGACAGTGCCCAACATTCTACTGATGGGCAAGAGCATCGGAGGTGGCGACGATATTGAAGAGCTTGATCAGACCGATACCCTTGTGGCCAAGATCAAGGAGATAGGCGGTAGCCGCATCACCGAGGTCGAGCACCGTGGCGCCCGCCATGAGATGCGACGAAAGATGAAGGCGTAGATGTCTTTGCGTCCTTCTCCGCCACTCTCCGTGTACTTCTAGGCCCATTTTTGGCGGCATCGCTTGGGTGCGACATGCTGTCTTGCGCATGTTTCAGGGTAGGTAGGATACGCTAGACGTGTGTACAGATGCACACCAAATGCTGGCGGTCCGCATAATGCGATGGATATACCCTTTATAGTTTCAGTATCTCGTACCGCTGGCCTTAGCCATGCACCAGAACTCGTCCTTGTCTAGTTGCCGTTTAGTGCCTGAGCTCTGTCATTGCCTTCCCAGTTGAGGCAGGACCGCTCCTCCCTCGCATGTTACCGTCTTCTCTCACCTATCTTGGGCGCTCTTGCCAGTCACATGCGACAAGCCACCTCCACGAAGCATGGGCTACTCACCAACCTTCTCTCACCTCACTGGTGTGACTTGCCAACCATCTTGGGGTCTACAGTGACAACTATCACGCCCTTACCTGCATTCCTTTCTTCCAGTATCCCTCAAAGTACCAGCACCCGCTCGCCTTAATCTGGAGTTACGCCTTGACGACGTGAGTGCATGCAAAACTCGTATCTCCCACAAGTCGCTGACTGTACCTAGGTCTGTCTAACATGTGTCTCTACTGGAAGAAGTTGCACACATGCAGCCACCTCTCTGACCGCCCCTACATCGAAATGTGCCGCACAGGCTTTCTATCCAACACAGTGTGTCCCGACATCAGCGAAGATGACAAGCCCCGTCCGTCGCACTTCCCTTGCTACCCTTGCATCAAGCTTGAGGCCCGCATCATGGCCGAAGCTCAGATCCGATTCGAGCAACACGAGTTTGCCAAAGCCTACGAAACTCGTGAGCGTGCCATGAGAGAGAAGCAGGCAGCAGAACTGCGGGCCAAGGAGGAACGTGTTCGACGTGAGGCTCGTGACAGGGCGGCAAGAGAGCGAGAGGCAGAGCAGCGTATGAAGCGCGAAAAAGAAGAGGCTGAGCGCAGGGCCAAGAAGGAGGGAGGTGCTTGGATTGAGACCTCAGTTGGAAAGAAGCCCAAGAGCAAGAGAAGCGGCGGTGGTAGTGGGTCTGCAAGCACTCGCGCGATACCATTGAATTCCCTGTCCACCCTCAAGATGGCTACTGCTCCCAAGAACATCAACGAGATCGGTGGAGGCGTTGGAGGTGGTGAGAGGATGAGTCCCAAGAAGGATCTTGTTGACCCTGGTGGTAGAGCTGGTACTTGGGGACCTAAGAAGATCTTGAGCAGACAGGAGAACGTCGCTGGGATTAACATACATGTAGGGAAGTGAGCCGTTCAGGCATGAAACACGAAAACACATGATCTTCACAGCATAATGATGGCTGGCACGATGCTCCGTCACCCGTTGCACCTAGAAAACAGGTAGATCTTAAAAGTTATCATCCTATTCAATATTTCTGCTTTTCGACTATGATTACTTCACCATCCTGCTTGCCGGATAGCAGGACACATTCATAACATTCTGCCGTGCTACAAGAGAGAACTTAGGTAGAACAGACTGCTCGGTAGGTACGACGTGCTCGCATGCACCATCGCCTCGTTGGTGTCAAGTCCAAAGTGGTAGTCACGGTGAAGATGAAGGTGATTGAGGAAGGCACGGTCCGCGAAACCTCGTTCGTCGACTCAAATTTTTCTTTATGCCAGTCCACCCTTCCATCAACTCTCGTTTACCTCGCTCAGATCAGCAAACTCGACTCTCTGGTACATATTGCAGACATAATCCACGCGCATCTTCTTCAAGCTCGCCATCATGTCCACAACCTCAGAAGACGTTATCCACGCGGCAGTAACCGAATTTGGCGGCCTTCCGTCTTCCATGACCGCAGCAGCGTTTTTGGGAGTCGCGTTGTACCTCTGCATTGAGCTCAACGTTCGCCTGCTCACCAGGACCACAAGCCGCAGCTTGTACTTCTGGAGCTGCCTACTGTGCAGCTGGGGTCTCATCGTTCACGGCATCGCGATCCTCTTACTCAACTTCCACATATGGGAAGCGTACTCGTCTATCGTCGTTGTTGAGCTGGCGTGGTTGACATATGTGGTCGCTCAGTCGCTTGTCCTTTACTCTCGCCTCAACCTCGTACTGAGGAACACGCAAATCGGACGCTATGTCCTCTACATGATCGTTGTTGACTCGGTCATATTTGGCCTCACCACAGTTTTGCTCGGAATGATTGCTGCACGTCGTTCGTCGCAAGCCACTGTGCCATACTAATCGATCATAGCGTCACCCAAACTTCACAGCACGACTTCACCACGCCAATGTTACCTGGGACAAAGTGCAAGTCTCTGCGTTCTTCGTCCAAGAGGTAAGTTGCGACCGTACCAAAATGCATGTGAGACACGCACTAACTTGGTGTTTTCACTTTTACAGACCCTCATCAACATTCTCTACATCTACGAAACTGCCAAATACCTCAAGAATATGGAACTTCTTGGCAACTGCCGCCAAACCACGCGTACCAATCTTCGGAATCTCATCGCTGTCAATGTGCTTATAATCATACTCGATTGCAGCGTTATGGGGTTGTGTTTTAGCGGATACTTCGACCTTCAAGGCTTCTACAAGGTTGCTGTGTATGCTGTAAAGCTCCGTACTGAGTTTATGATTTTGAACCAGTTGCGGAAGGCGTTGACGGGCGCCTCGACCGGCGGATCAGGACTTGTTGTGCAAAGGGACGCTGGCATTTCTCTGCCAAAGAGGAACAACGTCGTTGAGGTCGTTGAATAATAGGACTGGGAAGGTAGACAGGCACATACATGGGAGATGGAATCTGAGTAAATAGCATGTGAGATAATGTTCTTTAACCAGATTCTCCTACCTTCATGGTCCCTATCTTTGTAGTAGCTTGTATCAATGCAACAACGTCTAAGCAGGCGTACGTTCTACTTTGAGACAGATGTGTCAAGTGCGCTTCCCTAGTAGTGGATACGATGAAAAAACACATTGATCGTGACGTGAAGACGGTTGCCAGATAGCCGAAGCGGGCCACGCAAGTACTGCTTGGTGGCGTTGTCTGGCTTGACGCTAGACCATGTCCGGTATAGACCTCTGATCATGAACTCAAGATCTTGGAAAACTGGAGAGGCTAGACTATGGCGAAAAGCGAGATCTCGGTTTCAGCGCCGGTTTTGTGGATGTTAAAACTAGTATTGGAGCTCCACGGCAATAAGTGAAAGTGGAGTGAAGGAGAGTGGAGAAGAATTAGCAACAAGCGTGCTGGAAATTGACGCGGCAGCTGAGCTGACTGCGTAACCTTCAGCCTTGAGCGGATACGTTGGTCTGGGCACTGCATAGTGCATATAGTTTGGTGTCGCCGCCTGGGTCTTACAACCGCATTACCACGGAGACGTAAACCTATCAGGTGTTTGGCGTACCTACGCTGTTAGTGCATCTCGTTAGCTCTGTTCAGAGTTTGTAGCTACACGGCCATGCCGAAGTTACAGCTCCATGCAAGAGACAAGGCCAGACAAGGTCGCGCGACGGGGCCGCTTGCGATGTCGTCATCAGTTGGTGGCAACCAATTAGATCCTATCAGCTGTACCTCAGCCGTCTTGGAGACGGGGGCCGTTGAACGGACAAGGCTCAGATCAGCGATTAGATGGTAGCGCCTCTATCGCTTAGATCCGTTTTCGCGAGTAGTTGGTGGTAGCGTGAGAGGGCTGGGTGTTCCCCGCGCATATGTATAATACCTCGTCCCACTGTACCGGTCCTGTAACCTGCCATTACCACGAGGCGACCACTCTTTACTCAATCTACGTGAGGTCACCTGACAATACCCTGCACCTTACCGCTCGCTCACTCGCCACCAAGATGGACGCCAATCTGTCGGAGCGCAGCAAAGCGCACCTCAGCGATGATGAGAAGATACCTGTCGAGGTTCCCGAGACCGAGAAGATACCTGTCGAGCACCCAGAGAAAGCGCGCCCTCAAGTAGAGATTCCAATCTACAACGACGTAGAGCGTGTCGACCAAACCGACTTGTCCTTTGCTGCAATTCTCAAAGGCACTGCCGCAAACCCGCTCAATACCTTCGAGAAGAAGGCCGCTTTGATCAATGTTGAACTCGACAAGTTCGGAATGGGAAGGTACCAAATATGCATCTGGTTCCTCTGTGGCTTTGGATACTTTCTTGATCTCGCATGGTCACAAGGTGTCGGTCTGATTGCTTCAGCCATTTATCAGGAGGTGAGTTGTGCAACATCAAGCAGGTAACGCGTGCTAAAGTATCCACAGATGGGAGTCTCTGATGCACACACTGGAGACATCTTTGCAATTGCCAACGCAGGACTGGCTGTTGGTGCGCTTGGCTTTGGCCTTGCCGTCGATATTATTGGTCGTAAATGGGCTTTTAACCTCACTTGCCTTATCACTTCAATATTTGGGCTGTTGCTGGTACGCGAACAAAAATCACCTTTTTTGCAATCAAAAACTGACCAGTAACCAGGCTGCCCCCAAGTACAATTATGGTGCGATATGCGCTATCTACTTCCTTGCGTCCCTTGGTCTCGGAGGCAACATCCCGATTGATGCAACCATAGCACTTGAGTTTCTACCTCATAACCGACGTTTCCTTGTCGCCCTTCTTTCCATGTGGCAACCAATCGGTGTTGCTATTGCATCTTGCATCGCCTACGGCACCACCGGTCAAGCCAAATGGCGCTGTGATCCCGATTTGCCAGCTTGCCCCAGCGTCAATTCTGGAGAAGCCTGCTGTACAGTTGACAGCAACATGGGATGGCGCTACACTGTCATCGTTCTTGGATGCATGACGTTGGCAGTGTTCTTCCTCCGCTACTTCGTCTTCACTTTCCATGAGTCGCCTAAGTTCTTGCTTGCGAGAGGAAAAGAGCAAGAGGCTCTCGATGTTTTGCACAGGATTGCAAAGTTCAACAAGCAACCGGCCCCGACGTTGACCATGGAGATGTTCGCCGCCATAGATGATGCTTCTTCCAATGCTACATCAAGCGTACGAGTGTCAGACGAAGGCCCTCAAGACACCAAGACCACTACCAAGAAGGTCGTTAGCGGATTTGGAAAAGAATTGACTCGCCTCAAGGGTATCTTTACTAACAAACTATCCGCCTTTATTTTCGTCTTACTTGCGATCACATACATGGTGAGCATCATCACTCGCAGAAATTCTGGTATTTGCTAACAACGGATAGGGCGACTACTGGTCCTTCAATCTTGCGGGTAGCTTCCTTCCACTTATCCTGTTACGCAACAATGTTGACGAGGGTCGGGGAACCGTGAGCGACACATATCAGCAGTACCTCATCATCTACTTCCCAGGAATTATCGGTGCTCTCCTCGCTCTTGCATCTATCCAGTTGCCTCTTGTTGGCCGAAAATGGTCTCTGGTCTTCTCCGCTCTCTGCCAGGGTGTTTCCATGGCCATGTACACCCAGGTGTCTAACACTGCGGCTTATGTGGGTTTGAACGCTTTGGAATATATCATGCAAACTGTAAGTGCGGTATGCAAATGTCACTACTTTTAATACTGATAGAACTTTAGTATTTCAATGCCGTCTTGTATGCGTCCGCTCCGGAACTATTCGACACCGTCTATCGCGGCAGTGTGAGTGGCATGCTTTCGTGCCTAGGTCGTATTGCAGGAATTGTCGCACCCTATGCGGGTGCTCAGCTTCTTGCTAACAATAGTTCCGGTATCCTTTGGCTAGGTGCTGGTGGTATCTGGCTATCTGCACTGTTGATGTGCTTCTTGCCTGTGGAGATGAAGAACAGACAAATGTTCTAAGTAAGCGGAAGACTACGATTCACTAAAAGTTGGCTTTGATCTATGCCGTTAAAGAGATTCATCGATACCCCATGCTATAGAAAGCAATAAATTCATGCAAACAGAAGATCATGTTCACAATCCTGCCCAGACAAGCTCACACCGATCGCTCCTGCGCTATTCCTGTTTCCACTAGTCCGCAGCCGATGACGTAGACTCTTTTCCCAACATTCTCCAGAGGCTTGCTGTTGTCGTCGGCTCTGTCCAACCGCAACACCATTTCGTTTCTTGTCACGCTTGTCACGCGCTGGTTCTGCATCATGCGGTTGGTTTCTTTTTCTTTGCGTTTATCACTTCAGGTCCTCTTCCGACGCCTCTCCGGAGGGGGGACGCCCTTTGAGCTCGCCTTTGTCCAATGATTTCTGAGTTCCGCGGAGGGAACGCCGATACTTGCGGAATAAGGCAAATTTCCACTTCGCAACAATTGTATTCTCTGAATCACTGCAGCGCGCTCAAGATAGCGACACTTATGCACTGATTTCAGCATGAAATGCCTCCTCAATTGGGCGCACTTACCTCAAAGCACAAAAGAAGCTTTCAGTATACTGACCAAATGACAATCATCGAAAGCTAAAATGATACCAGCGTCAGGCAGCAAGCCTTGCAAGTTACTCGGCATCGTAAAGGCAACTATTAATTCCATTTGTCAACATCAAAAGGCGTTCAAGCCAATATACACAGCCGGTCACTCGTCACATGAGGAGTGTATGACCGGATAAGAGGGAGGTAGCGCCTTTCGGGAGATGGGAAATTACTATGAGGCCAAATTCGGCACCTGATTCTCAAAAGTATCAAATGCAGTGATGCAAAGTGACATTGAATGTTGCCATCTTTCTACACGTTGTGAGCAGATTCAAGAAGATGTACACGAAACAGTGCCCGCCTCGTCCTCATCTCTATCTTAGTCAATCTCTGACTCGCCTACCCCCAGCTATTCGAGGGATTCATACGTACCGATCAATCCGATTGCACAATATGTTACCGATGGCTGAATCTCAAGCCCAGAACCAGAGCCGTCGTGAAATTCAATCAGTGCTCGGACGTGTTACGGATGTTTACGATATGATCTAGCACCCACATGCCTTCCAGAACGACTGTCGTCTGTCTGAGGTGGCGCAGGAGAGACAAAACAGCCTTATCTCACGTTATGCTTACCGGATCGAAGTAGCGGAGAAAGTGATATTGAATCTGTTCGTAGTATACTCCTCCAGCATGGAAAAAACAAGTCGCCAACTAAGCCTGTATCTGTTGGCTCTGCACTCACTGCCTACAGGACGAAGGCTAACTCGCTAGTTGACGACACGATCACAGTGGGTTTTCCAGCCATGAGCCACAAAGTCAAACAACGTTCTCGATCTCGCTTGCTATGACGTTTCTAGGAAATGAGTAACTCAACGAAGTCCAAAGGGGCCTTGATATGCTTCCTAGAGCACTAACACCACCTGGGCACCTGCTCGTCCGAACAGCTGTTTTGAGCTTGACAACAAACCGCTGACATTACTAACTTCTTCCCAAAATCTGAAGGAAGACACCAAGCGATCGCTCTCGAGGATACCTAGACCCTTAAAGTCTGAGTTAACAGTGAAAGTGATGTCGCTCCCACAATGGATGCCTAGTTCTTCAGCCGGCATACTCACTTAGCCGCAAGAAGAACTGTACACTCCCACGATCAATGCACAAAACTCTAGATATAACATTTACCTGTTCACAAGAAGAGCTAGACGATCCGCTTGCTTCGCTTTCGTCTTCCGCTCCGAAGCAAACTACTGGGAAATCTACTCTTGTACAGCCAAGAAAAAAGATAGCTTCAAGACCCACTACCGAGATGAGGGCAAGCCAGTACGCCTCCCCAAGGCGCTACCGTCAGCTTTATGTCCTGTCATTGTCCTGACACAACTCTTTTGAGGGTACAGAGCCATATGTATTCCCAGCGTCACCCTGCTGCGACTTCGCAGCTAGAAATGTTTCTCAAACCTGACCAACTCAACAAACAGACCATCTTTAGACTTACACATACGGTTCGCGTGATGCTATCTCAATTGCATTAGGATCAAACATCCAGCACCATGAACCCATGACGAGGCGAGGCGGAGTAGAAGATGGGTAACAGGAAGTACTGTAGAGAGATGTTTGGTAGTCTTGCTGAAATAACTGATAACACCTAAAGGATTGAATGGGTAGTAGCGACAGAGTAGCTAATGCACAGGGACGAGGAAACGAAAGGCAGAGAGTGATGGGAGTTTGGTATGTCTAGGCGAAGACAAGATGTTTCATCGCTCGATTGCGAATCATGACTTGTGTATAGGAGTTCAATGCCACAACTCAGTAAGAAGAATAACAGAGGGATTGCCATATAATTGTGTAACTTCATTTGTATAGTAAGAGAATAATGAAGAAGAGACATTGCACATCCAGCATGCGTATCATAAACAGTTCATCTACACTTTGCTCTTCTCATTCCCAACGACAAACACCTCAGTAGGTTCCACCTCAATCTCATCCGACGAAAACGTCCTAGAGCGACGGAAGACAGCTTCTTCAACATTGTCATACACCACCGTGCCTTTCTTGTTCATCTCAGTCGCGTCTCGGAGTTGCCATCCGAATCTCGCAAAGCGCTCGCGGACGCGATCGTTCAAGCCCACAAGTCTGAACTGTGTGTTCTTTCCGCCATACGCTTCAATATCTGCCTTGAGATCCTTGAGATGGGTGAGACCAGTCGTATCTATGTTGTGCATCGCGTACATGTCCAGCACCACACTACGGATCTGAACAGGTTCTTCCAAAATCTCGGCCTTGGTGCGTAGACGCAAGGCACGATCTTTGCCTGCGACGCTCCAGTTGCGGTTTGCGTGGGCAGCCTCGAGGGTAGCCACGTCACCAGAATTGAAAGTCTGGACCGCGTCAAGGCATTGTGTTTTAATGTGGTAAGCATTATAGAAAAGCATGGATTGGTGAATGCGGAAAACTTGGGTATCAAGAGGGGTGGCATGCATGCCAGACTGGCGGCCGTGGGAGGTTACCTCGATAGAAGTGAGGCGGTGGACGCGGTGGAATGCCATGAAGAGAAGGTGGTAGACAATGTTGAACCCAACGGCCGTGCCAATGCCCACTTCTGATGAGACAAAGAGAGTAAGCCAGAAGGCTAGCATTGAGGTAGTGAAGTCGACGAGCGAGGTTCGCCAGTATCCGTAAAAGACTTTGAGGGGAACTACGATGTGCCAGACTGCTGTAACGATGATAGCGGCAAGTGTGGCTTTGGGGATCCAGTATAGTGCTGGTGAGAGCTTGAAGATACTAAGGATGACGACACCACCAGCAATCAGACCGTATGCCGGAGACTTGACGCCAGACTCTGAGTTAACAGCGGTACGTGACATGGCGCCACCTACTGCCATGGATGAGAAGAAGGAGTTGAAGAAGTTGGTAAACCCAAGGTAGACCAGCTCTTGTGCGGCATCAGTGACATATCCATTCTTGCGGCCAAAGGCTTTGGCAATAGCCAAGTGCTCAAGTGCTGCAGCAATGAAGGGCGCAATACTTCTAGCAAACACCTTTCCGATAAGAGCTGAGTCGGGCATCCGAGGTGTTGCAATGCCATCAGATTTGACTTTGCTGAGTGCCCAGACAGGGTCATCGTTCTCGAGGTCGATGTCCTTGTTGACTGCGTACGATATACCAGCGAAGAGGACGAGTACCACAGCACTGCGACCAAGCGCCAACAGCCATATAGCCTTGTTCTTCTTGCCCCAGCGCTGTCCCATCTTCTGCATGAGATATAGCATCAACAAACCACCAAGACCGACTCCGCATGTCGGACCGTCGTACTGGGGTATCTTGGCGAAGAGGTCATGGATGATGTTGGCCGTACCAGACCCGACAGAGATGCCGAACAGCGAAGGGATCTGGCCGAGCATGATGACGATGGCGGCGGCGGAGATGAAGCCGCTCAAAACGGGCACGGAAATAAACTCTAGTAGGAAACCAAGCTTGAGCAAGCCTAGCGCCATAGAGTAGATACCGACGGACATGGCAACGGCGGAAGCGATTGCTTGTGGTGAGTATCCGTCTTGAGTAACATCTGCAATGATTTCTGCCGTCAACAGACCCATAAGCGAAGTCGGACCAGTGGACAAGTCTGGGAACGGTGTTAGCGGTCAATCTCGGCCCCAGTTGAATGGCTTACCTTTAGATGTTCCCATGACAAGGTAGAGAAAGTTTGGTAGCCAGCTTGACATGAGTCCATATTGTCCAGGTATTGTCGCAATCTTGGCATATGCCAGAGACTGAGGGATGAGGAGCACGCCGACAGTGATACCGGCCAGCGTGTCGTTGAGGAGCCATCGTGGATTGTACTTTGGCAACCATTGGATGATGGGCGCCTTTTGAAGCAGGTATTGGCCCGCAACCGAAGGAGCGGCACGAACAGCCTTGTTACCATACCGTACTGTACGCTGAAGGGTGGTGTCGGTGGCTATCGCTTCTCGACCCCGTTGGGCCTGCTTTCTGAAGAACTCCATGATGAACTGACGTGAAGCAAACAAATAGCAAGCGAACAATGAACAACCAAGATATGGGGAATCAAAAAAGGTTGAGCAGTCGAGGAGGCTAACTGAGGGGCAACACAGTGTACTTTGCGGCAAAGATATACTCCACGCATCCTGGAAAACGGCGTTATCAACGGCAAGGTAGCCTCATGTCGATGCAACCGGGTCCTGAAGCCATAGCGCAGGAGCTGAACCTACTAGATGGCCTGCCAACACACCCACTTCTACCCACTTACTCGCATGGAAACATGCTGAGAACGTCCAGGTGCTCTCGCATCGGGGTACTACCAATCATGGCAAATGGACATCGGCGTGCCGGTCTAGTGATATCCAATAAGGAAGGGAACTGCAACTGGCATACGTGATACCCTGTTCAAATCTCGACCTTCCGTCTTGAGGGACCGAGGCGCAAGCTGTAGGACGAGTGGAGAATTGACGTAGTAGCGATTCGATATTATTGTCGTAATACACCATTGAGGCGCAAAGACATAGTCACGCTGCCGATAGCAGCAGGGGGCACTAAAAGATTAGACAAGCGCTTGTCATGCTGCCGATATGTCTAAGCATAGGAAACCCAGGGTTCGGTCACATTTGACATTTTCCCCGAGCCCATCTGAAATACCATGAAACAGCGCAAACTGCTTGGATTCAACTTGATAAGACGATACCAACCAACCCTCATTTCGTTCTGAGGTGACTGTCTGCAAGAGACGAGATCTTTGGGAGTCGAATTACCCCGCAATACACTTCATCAACGCTGAACTAGCTTCCGTCAGCCACCCCGCGCAGGCCTGGTTGAAGTCGGACGCTAGCGCATTGAATTAAGCTTTGTGTCAAGCTCCACGAATAGATGGCCAAGAATCCTTGTCGAGTATCTCCCGGACGGAGCGTGTGCCGTGTCAGTGCAGCGGGTGATCGAAAGTTGGGACGAAACGTCCGCAACAGCGGTGATCCCTCAGCCTCAACCTGCACAAGTCGGCAGTTGTTTCGATGACCGCCAGGATGTAGAAACGTTGTGCAATTCGCCGAAATCATGACACGCAGATGTTTCAAGTTCGGCATGAAGACCGATTGTTGTTACCCCTCAACTGGTAGCGGCACGACCTAGACATACTGGACTGTGGTGCCCTTATTGAAGCATCACACCTGTTATGGAGCGCCAATCAGCCTCAGTGGCGTGCATGGAGTTGCTGTACTCGTGAGACCGAGACCGAGACGACCAGCGCCACGCGACAGCAACTTGGCAATTTTCAACGGCAAGGCATTCGTCAGCAACATACGCAACTGTAGTTACATCGCGGTTCAGTTCCATCTGCGACCGAACTGAATGTTCCAATTCCAATCTGTAAGGGCATGCTATGAAGCTCATAATCGGACCGCTATGTCGCGCTGATGCACACTGCACATGAGTTAGTGTAGCGGCCATCTCTTACATGTCAACGATGAACAGCAAGCTTGATCTGAGTGAAAGTGCATCAGCACATGCACGTGCCGAGCGGGATGAGTTGGCGCAAACGATAGATGCATGCAGTGTGACCAACAGGATTTGGGCCAATGAGGACGGTCTCCATGTTGCTGCAAGACGGCTCTCGCTAAGCCGTTCCGGAAGGTAGAGGTCGAAACAACCTCCCAACGACTTGCATGATGGTGTAGGATGTGGATGCGATAATTGATTGCATGGGCCATGTCCGTTACAAAATTTGTTTGCGATATCATGTCTTTCCATATGCAGAAGGTCGTCCGCTGATAAGAAGAAGAGCTTGAAGATTGAGGTTGTCAGTATGAGTTCAACATCAATACCGTTGCCTCTACAGCGTTCCCCGCACTCGTTGGCTTGGCTGATGGTTAAGGCGGAACCAGCGTGCTCGTCGAAGCCAAGAGACGGTATACTGGGTAGTCTAGCCATGGCCAAGGCGGGACTGCCTCTGCTAATCGCATCGCCTAAACAGTAAGCAAACCAGGTCAAGGTCGTGCGTCGATCCATAGATGCAGTCAGGAACGGCACATGTCGCCGGCGTGTTAGTTGGTGTGGGAGATGGCAAAGCCACTATGCAGCGACTCTCGCATATATTCCGGACAGAAGCCCGTCCAGCGACTTAGTCCCGCCAATGACGGCGATATGTCGGAAAGCTGTGAGAAAGTCGAAGGCTGGACCATGTGTCGACAGCACTATGATGGGTGAAGAAGTGAATGATTGGCTGGCGGAGTAGGAAGTGTAACGAAAGAGGGGTTGTGCATGGTGGCCTGGCATGTGGCGGCGACGCTGGTGGTTGTAATGGGTAATCAGATGTCTCGGCTAAGGAAAGATATTTGGGTATAGGAAGGGTGAGAGCATGACAGCATGAGAGCGTCGTCGTTGTCGCAAACGCTCCTGCAAAGAACCCGTGGGGTAGGCGCTAGAGAAGAAGCGCTGCAGGAAGCCGTTACTTCCCCCTTGTCAAGCATCAAGGCGAAGGGCCGTGGCAGCCGCGGTCTGTAACCACGGTAACGGTGGTAGGAGGAGCGAAGGTGGGTCGCTCCGTGAAAGATGGCACGCCGCACATCGATGGAATGAAGGCGCAAGGTGATGGAGGATGGCGACGAGGGCGGCGGAGGTGAGAGATGGTGGTGAAGAGTGCCGTGTCGGAGACAGCGACGCAAGCTCCGTCTCCGCGCTAACGCCAAGACGAAATTTATTATCGATAGGGCATCTCTGAGGCCAGTGCAGAGCAGACGTCCCCGGTCAGAGTTGCATATCCAAAAGATTGGAACATGGCGCGCAAGAAGAAGAGCGCGCAGGCCGATGCGGCGCCCAGCGGCAGCGCCTCGTCGACGCCGCCGCCCGCCAGCAACGGGGCAGCCGCAGCGAAGAAGGCGGCCAGCGAGCCCTCGACGTCTGCCCTCATCATCTGTCGCAACAAGTGAGTTTGGGCGGGTACTGCCGTCTTGATGCAGAGAGACAATACCCTAATAGCGGCACTATAGGCATTGGCGCTACATCTCTTCGTTCCACGGCCCCTGGCTCCAGCTTCCCCCTGAGGTCCTCGAGTCGCTCGCCCATAGCAACTACCTCTCCCCGCGCCCGCACCCCATTGACCCCGCCGTCTTCTACGACCTTGTCAAGATCCGCAAGGCGGTTGACGAGGCCACCAACCTCGCTGTGCGCGCCACGTCGGGCTTGACGTCGGCCGCCCTCAGCAACAGCCTCAATAATGGGAACAGTATGCTTGGGAACGCGGCGGCGCTGGGGATAGGCTACGGGGGAGGCGGGACCTCGAAGCTGAGTAGAGAGCGGAAACACCGCATGCGCGAGCTGGCGACGAATAAGCTGAGCCAGGCATACCATCTCGACGAGATTGCCGCCAGTGTAGCTACCATGCAGAGCGCAAGCACGCTGGAAGACGTCGCGCACCTGGTGCTGCAGCGCGAGCCCAACAATATCGACGCCAAGTACGTCCACTTCTTCCACGAGAAGATCCCCAGCCGCATGATGGCGCAATGTACACCTTTGGATACTTTGAATGAAATCATCAGCGAGCGACCCAACGACGGGAGCCCCCTGCGTACACGCGCATTGACAAGAATATTCAAGGAGGACTATGTGAACTCGGCCAAGGATCTGAGTGAGGCTTTGAGTACCGCACGCTATATCATGGCGCAGCATCGAGCGGGCAAAGACCAGCTGGTGCTAGCAAAGACACTCCAGGAACAGTACGGGAGAGATTGGAGACAGGAGGTTAAGATCCCTGATGAAGACCACCCTAGTTCGCTTGAGACACAGTTACTGTTCCATCGCGCTGGCGTATATTTTACCATAGCATGCGGCCACGTCAATGCTGCATTAGATGGTCTACAGGCAGCCGAAGAGGCAAAGGCGCGGCGTGATGCTCAGATTGCTGAAGGCAAAGAACCAGATCCGGTGACACCAGAAGAAGCGCACGGCAATCACCTGCGTCTAGAAGCCCGCAAGCAAGTCCGCCAGAACGCCAAACGCGCTCTTCGAGACTACGTCGCCTTCCTCTCTCACTTCGACTATACCCCTGGCATCTCTGCCGAGCTTGCTGAAGAGTTCCTGCGTAGGTTAGGTAATTCGGCCAACGGCAATGCGAACGGTTATTCGAATGACAAGATCAAACCAAATATGAATCGCCTAATAGAGCAGACAAATGGCGCCTCGTCACCCATATCCGAAGCCCTCGTACCCCATCGTGGTCCTGCCAAGTCCTCTTCAGACCGCGCATCATGGCCTAAACTCCCTCCACCTGAGATCTTCAAAGTCTCCCAGCTCTTCGACGCTGCCCCTCCAAGCTCCTTACCCCCTTACCCACCACCCCGCAACTCCTCCGAAACCCCGGCCTCAGCAGCGGCCACCGCTTTTGCTGATAGTCACGAGAGCATAACTTACCATCCCCTCATTACAGACGCCCTGCACAGTCTTCTCCTCTGCCATGCACTCATTCAAACACCCCCCAAAGAACACCTCCGACATGCCCACAATGCCGCTCGCCTGGCCCGTGTCTGCGACGGCTACCCTATCTTCCTCGCTGCGCGATCCCCTGCACGCGCAGACTGGATCGAAGTCCTTCGACGAGCTGGAAACTGGATCGGCTTATCCACGTCCTGGGAGAATCTCTGCCGCCCGGCACCTCTACCTGGCCACGGCGGCGGTGGCAAGAACGGCTCTACAGACCTAGCAGGAAAGAACGGCATGAACGGTTCCAGCGGCGTTGAAACTGATGCTCAACGTCGCGAACGTCAAAAGCACGAAGCCATACTCGAAGCTCTAGCCGATGAACGTGTTGTTGACGAAGAAAGTTTCCAACGTGCAGTCCGCGCACGAGAACGCCGGAACAGAGAAGATGAGGAAGCCGAGAAGAAGAGACAGCAATCTCCTCCTAGTGATGCAGATGGGAATCCAGTGTCGCCGCAACCCACACCACCCAAGCGCTGGGCGCAGGACAACGGTCGCGAGTATCCCATCAGTACGGAGAGGGCGGAAGCTATCTCGCGCTGGGTTAGGGACGCGCCGCCGGTGGGTGAAAGCAGTGGAGCGAAGAACAAGAAGAGGACAAAGGGAAAAGGGAAGAAACCATCGCTGAGGGCAGGTGGAACGGGTTTGAGCCTTGCGGATAGTGTCGATGCGTTGAGTGTGCAGGAGGAAGACATTGATGAGTAGTGGCAGGTATGGTTGATAGAGAGGAATATCTGTATCGTGACGATTTGCAGATAAGCTAGATTATTTTTAGTGCCATTCAGGGCTTCGGCTTGATACATTTAAGAAACAGAGCAGTACGAACAAGTTCGTTCTTTTCTTCACTGTTAGTGTAATGTATTGTAATCCCACCTAGGCAATTACAGCAAAGACCCTTTACAGGGGATTTAGTGCTTCGTGTATAGCCTGGAAAAACGTCCTGCCTCGTAATGCTCGCAGATTGTAACAGACTGTCAGAAGTGTTTTCATATTTTAATTTGTTTTTTGTCTGCAATGAGGCTATGGTGTCTTCAGCTTTGGCTACTTCCTTTCTCGAATACCCTTCTTTTCATTATGTGAGTCCATAGCCGTCTTGTATTGACGACGTGCCTCCTCGAAATCTCAATCAACCACAAAGGCCCTTTCAGATCCACCAGTAGCAAGATGCTCAAAATCGAGCGATTCCAAACTCAACGCATCCACTTCATCGACGAGCTTCTGCCAGATCTTCTCCGAATTCTCTACTGTTACTGTTCCTTCAGTCCACTTGTATTGTAGGTCCTCCTCCGTAACTACGAAGCTGTCGCCTTCGTCGTCTTCGAGTAAGCCGTGTGGCTTTTCGGGCGCCAGGCTGTTGTTCAATATGCGATTAAGCGGCAACATGTTAGCTGCGAGCCAATATGCGCGATGGAAGCGTTTCTCCGAAGCCTTCATGTCGGGATGCCATTTTTGCTTGACAGTGAGGTAGCCATGATTTGAGCATGAGTCGAACCACTCCGGAATACTGGGGGCGATAGTCGTCCAATGGATCTCGTTATGCTCATGGGCATACAATCCATATACACCAATACTGGTAGTCGATACAGGTGACATGCCCCACTCGAACGGATTTGCTGCATTATGTAGGACCAGAATAGACAGTCTATCACCATCCTTGATGAAACCCTTAGTTGTATGAGCGCGCCACTTATGCTCATCCGAATCGTAGATGTTTTGCTGGAAGTGGTTTTCCAAGAAGCACTCAGCAAAATCAAAGTCTTTTTCGGCTTGTAGTTGGTAGAGCTTGACTGGCCATCTGTACTCATCGTAGTTACGAGTGATGTGTTGAGGTATAGTCTCAAGGTCGATAATGTTGAGGGATGACGGTGGAAGTGGCGTGGGTGTATGTGGTGGATGCTGAGACGGATACAGAGGGAGTTGTGCACCAAATACGCCCGCAGAATGCGGGTGATGGGATGATGGGATTGATGTGTGATACTGCTCCTGACCGATCCAGTCCATGTTGTAGGACAGCGGCTCTTGGGGGGTCGAGTGATAATTTATTACATCGCCGGAAGTGTCACTCTGCTGCTTTTGACCGTACGATGGATGCAGAGAGCGATGATGCGGAGCTGGGGTAGGTGTGACTAGATCATCGAGGATCCCGACTTTGCGTTTACGACGGGGGGTTGATGCAGGTTCAGGGATTGGAGCATACTGCGGCGCTGAATTTTGGGATGATATCGTCTTCCTCCTTGCTGCTTCGCCCTTTCGCCTGTATTCGTCCTGCTTCTTCCTTGTTGCTGCATCGACCTTTGAATCGTGGGATGCCAGGTTGTGAGTTGGCCACTGCTGAATAGAGGGCGCTTTAAGAGTCGGCTTCAGGTAAGTGATCTGCTGTTGGGGTGACGAGTGTAACAGGTTCGCGGATGGATGTAGGCGGGGAGGTTGGATAGTATGCTGGCGTGATGAGGCACTTTGGAAATCAGGTCGTCCTGTGAGTCGATCATGTGCTGGTGTGTATGTGCCATACAGGGACGTGTAGTTTGCCTGAGTCTCCGGTAGCGGAGAATGATCTAGAGGACTTCGCATAGACAGTGAGGTATTCCATTGGCCATGATATTGGGGGAAATCGTTTTGGTGGTGAAAAGGCGGAGTAGGCGGTCGCTCCCCGTCCGTCCAACGCGGCATGGGCACGTTGTACCTATGCTGCGGCCGGTGGATGGTTTCCGAATCAGGAGAAAGGGGAGTTGGGATGGAACCACTGGCGGAAGTCTTGTGTTGCAAGTGGTCGCCAAAGGCAGCGCCAATGAGGTTCTTGCGCATGGTAGCAGTGTCATACAGGTCATCCAAAGCCATATCCCGAGGCCAGCCAGCAGGCGCGCCGTATTGAGAAGGGTCCATCTGAAGTACTTGCAGCAGGTCGAGTCGAGTGGCTCATATTTGATGATGAAAGAGGCGAGCGGGGGTTGCTGACTATTTATACTGCCGTTGCTCGTGGTGACGGACGCGTGGAAGGCGCCAACGATGAGTGATAGAAGGTGCGCTACCCAACAACAGACTATAGCACACCGACAGAAGAAGTCACGACGTGTCTCCTGCCTTCACCCAATGATTGCGTGTAGGAACCGGCCAATCGCCACGTTGAGACTGTAATGTCGCTGCCTGGCTGTCCTGATGTTGACGTAATGAGACGAATTGGGAGATTGCAATGGCAAACGCAACTATGATCGCGAAGGATAGAATAGAGACTTTTGAAGAGAGGCAGTGTAAGGTAGAAAGCTTATATATAGACGTTGCAGATGAGAATGGGTTTAGGTGAACAAATCGGAAACGCCTAATGCAAGCTGAATATGCAGACATTCACAACACTTGTCTTTTGACAGCCACTTACATACATATCTCTACAAGAGCGCCAGACTGGCCCGAAGCAGCTGATCTGGGCGAATCACTAGACGGCTCGATCTGTGCCAAGCCTGCAGGCAAAAGCAAGATCCATGGTTTGTTGTGGAACTCAGGGCAAACTGAATGAAAAATGCATACACGAAGGTAGTCTTACCCAGTATCTCGCTGATGAGTCGTATGAAGGATCCCCAATACTTCCATCTCTTTCCTATGCTTGTTTACTCAAGCTTGCACTTCAACGCCGGAAGGTCAGACATAAAAGCTTGAAACAGAGACCGAAGCGAGACATGCTGTGTCGCG
>Ga0265797_10002777_pt1 | contig 28919 bp, 43 predicted proteins | sample P2T30metagenome_FD_192433 | JGI IMG/M metagenome (GOLD analysis project Ga0265797, IMG submission 192433) | Plant litter microbial communities from East Loma Ridge, Irvine, California - P2 T30 | ecosystem: Environmental > Terrestrial > Plant litter > Unclassified | place: USA: California...
AGTATGGCTGCCCACCGCACGCTGGAGGAGGTTTTGGTCTAGAGAGAATTGTTCAATTCTGGCTCGGACTGCCCAACATTCGGATGTGCAGTCTCTTCCCCAGAGACCCACAGCGAGTTGTACCTTAAGATCGTTCTGCCTGTAGGAAATGATGAAACTCCTGCTTGATAATGCTTGGCAGACACGGGTTACCAGAATGGACATGGACTTGATACTGCACGTGTACGCGAAACGCAGTAAAAGGTTGGTCCAGATCTTCACATATCGCATGAAAATCCGACGGTTGTGGAATGGAGGAGATACTGAGGGCTGATGTAAGGGCAATGTCGCGTCTCGTGGAGTCAACGACCAGCAGAATCAATTGTACACTAGAGACAATGAAGATATTATACATACTCGCCGTTTAGTCTGTGGATGCGACTATTCAAGTAAGTAGCTATTTTCCGATGCATACTTGCTTTCGATGGAGCATACCGCCTTTGGGGGCATGGTCGGAATATTTCAGACATGCCTCCAGTGAAGCCCTCTGCCCCCATTTAACTTCGCTCATTAGAACCCACACTTTCATCGAGTGCGGCCGGACGTCGCAGTCAACGTGATCCGGTGACGTACGGCCTCTGTAATTTCTATGTTTACAGTGCCAGAGGTGCCCGTCCTTTATGCGTACTGTATTGGGCGCAAAACCACACTGATACCCCTTGCAGATGATTGTTCCCAACGGTTGATAGCCTGCATGTGTTCAGTCATAACATGCATGGACCGACGTGCGTAATAATCGCGATACCCATCCATCCTGCGATTGCGAATTTTGATATGACAGCCATGATTTCTCCATCAGCATTGTTTCAAAGTCGCAGCAGCTAGCTTTTTCTGTGCCTCGTCTCCGAGGGCGGCAACATCCACCTCTTGTATAGCCTGCCCTATTGCCAATGTCGCCTTTATGTTCCCCCCGTCGACGTGTACAAGTCCGTTTCGACCGACTGTGACCTCGAAGCCGATTTTGGCACCCAAGGTCTGCAGTAGAGTTATGCCACCACGTGCTGCAAGCATTCGTCGAGCCATGCCCAGGCTCACCTTGAACAGCATGCCTCCCTTCAGAAGACCGAGTCCTTCACTCTTGCCTGTGGAAGGATCGACGCAGGTGAGTTCTGATGGCAGATCCTTGCCAGCGCTGGCAACGCGGCAGTACACCAGAGAGTTTGGAGGAAGCTGGGGTCGTGTCTTCTTAGTCGCACCCTCGAAGGCCAAATGGGGGAGGGTCGCAGGCGGTGTGTTCGGGGTAAGGAGGCAGTTGAAGTTCTCTGCGGCAGAACCATTGACAGTCGCAATGACGAGGTCGCCCGCGAAAGGAAGGTACTGTGACGAGTGTTAGCAGGCCGAGAGCAAGCAAGGCGCAACAAGAGCTTTCTAACCCTTCCAGTGTTGTATTCAACCGAAGCAGCATTCTTCTTGTTGTCTGTCACGAGCGCGCCCGCAATTGTAGCAGTGACCGTGTCTGGCGGCGTGTGTCGCAAACCTGGTCCGAGGGTGAGCGTCTTCTTTTTGCCTGTGCCTGTAGGCAGGGCGCTCTTCGCGATGTCGTCGCCCGGCAGGACAATTGTGGCTGACGCTGCCATGGTGGTGCTTGCCGAGTCGTGTTTCCTTGGTTGTTGGTAGAGTACATGGTAACATGTGCAATCCTAGGTATAGTGAGCTCATTCCGAAGAAGCCCGTGCGCTTCCGAGAAAAATGCACGACTCTGAATTTCTTAGCCGCGCAGAAACACACGCGCTACAAACGCAGCCACAGTCGGGTATCCTCAATTCTTCCACTTTTACCGCTTTCTCGTCAATACCCGATCGTCTCACTCTAACTCGAAACCCGTTCACGTAACCAAACGACGTATACCCGCGCAAGATGAGTGCGCAAGCGGACCCCGCGCAGAGAGTCGCGATAGGAATATCCTTTGGCAATTCATACAGCTCTATTGCCTTTACCAGCGGTGTACGTAATGCATGTCTATAGCCGTTTTCTCTGAGTGTTTCTGACACATAACAGGAAGGCAGAGCACAGGTCATCGCCAACGAAGACGGAGGTATGCTGCTTGCCCCACGCCCTGGATCCCCTCCATTGCTAATTTGTCCTCAGATCGCCAGATCCCCTCCACTCTGTCCTACGTTGAAGGAGAGGAACTCCACGGTGGACAGGCCAAGAGCCAATTCGTCCGCAATGCGAAGAACACAGTCGCCTACTTCCGCGACTTTCTCGGACAAGAGTAGGCAGCCTGATCAACCCTCCATGTCCGACGAGACTGACGCTCTGAAGCTTCAAATCGATAGACCCCTCGCCATGCCACCAGTCGGCTCACCCCATACAGCATGAAGACAGCGTGGCTTTCACCATTCGCGACACCGAAGAAGAGAAGGAAAACACCGTTTCCGTTATCGATATCACCACACGCCACATGAAGAGACTGCGAAGCTCTGCCTCTGACTACCTCGGAAAGGACGTCAACGCCGCCGTCATCACCGTACCCACAAACTTCAGCGACGCCCAGAAGGAGGCTCTCAAGAAGGCTTCAACAAATGCTGGTATTGAGGTTCTGCAGTTCATCAGCGAGCCCACGGCTGCTGTCCTGGCCTACGATGCCCAACCTGATGCGAAGCTAGCCGACAAGATCGTCGTTGTCGCTGACTTGGGTGGTACTCGTTCGGATGTCGCCGTGGTCGCATCCCGTGGTGGCATTTACACTATCCTGGCCACTCTACACGACTATGATGTTAGCGGCTTCAAGCTCGACCAAGTGCTCATGGACCACTTTGCCAAGGAGTTCCTCAAGAAACACAAGTCGGCAGGTGACCCCCGGGAAAACGACCGATCGTTGGCCAAGCTGAAGCTCGAGTGCGAAGCCGTCAAGAAGGCGCTATCCATTGGTAGCACCGCCAACTTCTCCGTAGAGAGCTTAGTGGGCGGCACTGACTTTACCGCAACCATCAACCGTACCCGTTATGATCTCCTGGGAAGCAAGCTGTTCGCCGCTTTCACTCGTCTTGTAACGCAAGCTGTGGAGAAGGCCAACTTGGACCCTCTCGACATCTCTGAGATTGTATTGGCTGGTGGTAACTCACATACCCCCAAGGTTGCTTCGGCAGTACGATCAGCCTTCCCAGACTCCACGACTGTCCTCGCGCCTTCCACATCCCCATCCGCCATCAACCCTTCGGAACTGGCAGTCCGCGGTGCCGCCATTCAGGCCAGCCTCATCCAGGAGTTCGAGCTTGAGGACATTGAACAAAGCTCTCACCCCATGGTCACCGTTACGCCCCATCTTTCTACCGCTGTTGGTGTGTTGTGCATCTCGGGTGACGAATCCTCCGGCGTTTTCCACGCCATTGTTGATACCGAGACACAACTCCCCGTTCGACGCACTGCAACCATCACGACACCACGAGAGGGTGGTGATGTGCTTATCAAACTTGCCGAAGGCTCACGACACATCAAGGTCACGAAGCCAGAACCAAAGCCCAAGTCTGAAAAGAAAGATGACGACTCGGAAGACGATGATAGCGATGACGACAGCGAAGAGGAGGAGGAAGAGCTGAGGGAAAAGACATGGAAGGTCGGCCAAGTGCTAAGCGAGGCTGCGGTCCGTGGAGTGAAGAAGGGAGGAAAGGTTGAAGTGCAAATTAACATTGGCGCCGACCTGAGCATAAACGCCATCATCCGTGAAGTTGGCGGCAAGGGCGGTGTCCGTGGTATGATCCAAGGAAAGAAGGTTAACGGCAGCGCCTAAGGTGGACTCGACTTCTCCACTATACCAATTCACCAACCGCTGGACGAGAGCCCTTCCTCATATGCGATGTAAACGACATAGACAGCTTGTTTCTTTACTTGACCGCTACCAGTAGCTTGTATAGGCCTATTGAAAGGCTTAAACTTTTGAGCTGGCTGCAATGAAAATTATCTAGACCCGCAATCCAACGTGCCAAGTAGTCCAGTCATCGATTTTTCAAAAGTCGAAATCGCGGTCTCATCCTTCTACCCATTGCTGTGTTTGTTCTCCATTGCTCGTATTCCATGTCTCTCGTATCCGTAAAATCCAAATCTTGATAGTGCCATCTGCGCTCCAACCAATTCTCCTTGTCCAAGTCATCTATGCTAGAATCCAGCGCACCCAAAACCTCATCCTCACTCTGCCACTCAGTACTCCATCCTATACTCAAATAGCGTAGACGGCCTAAGAAACGCTCGTCTATCATGGTAAAAAGATCGGTCATGGTGAAGCTGCGTGACGGATCGCCAGTTCGTCCACAGGCGACAAGGGTGAGGCTGTACAGTGGCTTGGCTTCTTGCCATCGCGCCGGAGAAAAGTCTGGTGGCATATTTCCGAACCGACTGTCAATATAGTCGAGCGCAATAGTCAGAGATACCAAATTAGGTAGCCAGTCTAGCACACCGTTCAGTCGACCTTGCTTGACGGCTGGCAAATCACGCAGTTCGACAACAGTCAGCGACGCAGCTAAGCTGTTGAGCAGCGGCCTGATGCCTTGTCTGTGAATTGAAAATCAGCATTGCGCTCATCAGGTTCAGTCAACCAGTGACTTTCTCGAGGCGTGACTTTGACATACTGATCTAGCCCAGGACTATGGTAGATACCTAGTGAGGAGAACGTCGGTGGGAAGTTGTCTGGTTGTCGTAACATGTCCCATAGGAACTGACCCGAGACTGATCCGGATAACGCAAGATGTTCAAGCTTGGGTGGCCAGCGGATGCTGGGACCACCTGGTGTCGCTGGTGGTTCGTATCTCGACGAACAGCGAGGCAAGTAAAGCTCACGCAAATCTCCCAACTGCCGTATGGTTTGGTTCAGGCTTTGGAAGCTGATACATTCTGACACCCTGATATTGAAATTGCGCGTCAGTCTACGAGCCGAATGCATCATGTACTTGGGGCTTACTGACAGGCTCAGGTCAAGAACGCGCAGTCGAGTGCATTTGCTTAGACTAGCCCAGCAATTAATCGCAAAGCTAGCTTGGGGTGCTACAAAGACTTCAAGAGATGCTCTCGTTCGGCCTAGTAATCTAGCCGTTGTGGACTTGGCGCCTTGGTGTACGATGTGGGATAAGTCAAGGGACTTCACCAAACTCGCCAACGCTGTCGGCTTATAACAAGTTAGCAGATACCACTGATTACCTTTGATGCAACTTACCTTGATGCGAGCTAGTACAGAAGGACATATCGTGCGAACAAAGAGTTCGTATGCGCTTCCAGACAGATATGGTGATTCATATAACGGTTGAACTGCTACCTATTCGGGCAGCGAGATTAGTTACGGTACATCTAATGTCCAATAGATAGACATTTACATACATCATACCACTGTCTGGTCTTGTAAGCTTATGTGACTGAATTGTCAGTGCAACGATTACCTATTGACTGCTGAGAAGCGGGCTAGCGTCGTTTGCCTCTCAAGCTTGCCCAGCGTTTCGAAATGAGCCAAGATCTCAAGAAGTAGTTCGCTGGGGAGATAGTTTGCATAACTGGTAATGGAGGCAGGCATATCTAGCACGGTCGCGTGTGGGAATGCGTGGCTCGTGAGGAAAGTCGCCAGTATACACGCGCCATCATCCGCGCAGAGATGGAATATGACGCACTAGCGCGACTATTGGTTCGCCGCCGAACTATAATGCCTGTTATCTCCGAATAGGGCCGAACCACAAATGATGTTCGACCCCCGCCCTGCCAATCGTCAGCAAAGGGCCGTCACACTCTGTTACATGTAACAGCCGCTCCTTCAAATCTGACATGCCAACCAGAACTAGCCGCGTTTACAAACCTAAGACCACTGGTATGCTTGATAGCGATCAATGTGAAACATGTAAGGAGCACCACCATATACACATGCATGGAAACATACGCTGTGAATGTTCATGAATTCTCACAAAGAATTATTTCACACTCCCTTACATTGTGTTTCTTTGCGTGTCATAGTCTCTTCATATCTCTCTCGCATACAATAAAAATCTCACCGACGACAACGCTCCTTCTGCTGATCACTACCACATAAATTTCGGCCCCTGAAAAACAATACTACTTTGCTTATTTCTGGCTACCTCAACACTTCCGAGTCTTCTTTCTTACCAACAATGAACACTTTACTCATCGCTTTGTCAGTTATAGGGCAAGCAGCTGCCGACCGGCTGCTGGTGGCTTCATACGGAAATGAAACTCATGCTGGCGCCATCCAGACGCTCGAAGTACTGCCTAGCACAAGCGCAAATTCTAGCCATGCGATGAAAGTTACCCAAGAGAACCACGAGTGTGGAACTTTGCCTACATGGTTGGATGCGTCCCTTGGCCTGGATAGGATAGTCTGTCTAGACGAATCAGCTGCCAATGCTAGTCTCACAATGTTGAGCCTTGGTGATGACGGCAGCCTCCAAAAGGTGTCCAATACCAGTGTGCTGGGAGGAGCAGTATCCTCGGCGTCCTACAATAACAAATCCGCATTAGCCCTTGCTCACGTACGTACAACTTTCCTTCTTCTCAAATTTTTATCCGATCAAGTACTCACTTTATGGTAAACCTAACAGTACGGACCCGAGCCAGCCATATCACTGTTTACTATCGATGGGGAAAACAAATTTTCGTCTTTGCAAAACATCACCTTCCAGGCGCCTGAGCAAATCCATCAAGCGGTCGTCGATCCTACGGGGCAATACATGATATTCCCCAGTCTCGGTGCAGATACAGTCCACGTCTATTGCATCGATCCTGTCAGCCACTTGCTCACAGAGCATGCGCCACTCAAATCCAAGCAAGGATACGGTCCGCGACATGCAGTTTTCTGGACAGGTTCCAATTCTACAAAGACGTACCTTTTTGTAGTCCATGAGAAGAGCAACAAAATCACTAGTTACGAAGTTTGTTATCTGGAGCAGGGTGGCCTAGCTTTTACCGAAGTCGACGAGGTCAGCACATACGGCAATCAAACCGTCCCACCAGCGACGTTCGCTTCGGAGATGACGCTCTCGCCTGATAACAAGTTCTTGATCGCAGCAAACCGTAACGGCACAGTTTTCAAAGTAGAGAATTCGGACCCAACCAACAGCACTCAAGTTCCAAGTGATTCACTTGTGACGTTCAAACCGTCAGCCGACGGGAAGCTATCGTTTGTCCAGCTTGCAAAATCAGGGGGATGGTACCCTCGCCACTTCAGTATGAACCAGAATGGATCGTTGATTGCGGTCGCAAATCAACTCAGCAAAAACGTCGACATCTATGCCCGTAACCTAGAAACTGGAATCATCGAAGACAGCAAAGCGGTGGCAAGAGCTAATAATCTCGGGCCCGGCGATTTGATGTAAGTTAAACACCCTAACTTGTGTGCTGAGTACTGACATTTCTGCTTCATAGGTTCGTGCAGTGGGTGGGGCAACAATAGATCATGATTGAAATTCTATTCAAAGCTCAAGCAGATGAGCAGTAGACCTGATATTTAGCGGGTTACTCCACCCATGTTCTATATGGAGATTTCTCAACCCTATTTTTGTGCATAGCATGGCGGAATTTTGTATTGTAGCATAGCATCAAGGAGTGTTAGCTGAAGATACCCAGTTTTCCTGTTCAACAGCCCACGAAACGGCATCCCAGACATCGCCCACGATCTTGCGAGGCTGAGGTGTTGGTTTTGTGCCCTTCTGATAGACACCTGTCTCTACTAACACACTAGCCCAGTCTGTGCCGTACGGGCTCCGGTAATCATTACCGCCAGCAATATCACTCGCCGGATTATCACCGACCATATACACACGCTTGAGATGCCCGAGAGGACTACCGTAGCGTTGCATTATGTTATGCCGATGCGCTATCAGGCGCTTCTCTGCGAACTCATATGTAGGTTGGTGTGGTTTACCCATCACGACCTTTTGCAGCTTGACACCTTGTGCCTCGCCACCGGTTATTGCAGCCCAGATGCCTTCGAACGCTTCGCGAAATCCTCCTTGGCCTAGGCGTGGTAAGTGGTATTTCGCCGCCCACAGTAGGTCTGGGTTCGAGAAGTAAAGTGGTGGTTGCCCGTCTTGCTGATAACCACGGTTCTCCAAAGCAGGGTTGCCGTTCTTCTTTGACAGAGTCCCAATGATGCCACGCTCTGACAACAGAACATCCTTAATGATCTGCGCATCCAAACCCCAGTCCCGCGGGTCATTGTACACAAAGACAGCATCGATGCGAAGCGAGGTCGATGGTGTGGTAACATCGATTGGGGTCGGCAGCGGTCGAGTGAAGGTCTTGTAGTATGATAGCAATTGCTGGGAGAAAGGCCATACTTCGGGATGAGCAACTAGAATGTCGCCAGGGGTGACAACGTTTTTGAAGCTATGCGACTTCGTTAGAATGTTGCGGCACAACGTAATTGCATGTTATCGTACCCGTATGCTTCGGCAACTCTCCTGCATTTATCCTCCACTCCACCAACAACCATGACTGTCTTATCCTTTAGGTCGTTCATGTCGGCAAAGGGGGTGTGACTCTGGACAAACATGGACGTATCGATAGCCACGTCCAGTTTACTGCTCAACTCGGCCACGCGCTCGGATTCATGTTTGCCGCCGCCATTGGTCAAGAGTATGAAGGGAATGCGCTGCGTTTGGAGATAAGTGAGGGCCTTTCGAGCTCGCGGTAATGCGTCCGAACTCCTCAGGAGTACTCCGTCGATACTGACAGCCGTCAGCTGCTGTATTGAGAGGCCGATGGCGTGCCGCCTTACTCGAAAGCGAAAGCAAAATCGGAGGCACGGCTGTTAGGGGCAGCAGCGGTTTGGAATGCGCGGCGTAGAGGTAGGCGGTAGCCGCAGCGAGGAAGTAATTTCGTCGCGTACATTGCTGTTGGTCGTCTGAGAGTTCGTTGTAGAGGTATGATGTCTTCCTAACTTGCAGCAGTTAGCATGACGTGGAATCTTTAGTCATCATCCCGCTACCCGCCATTGGAAGTCGCACGCACCCTAAGGCTCTCTCACGACTTACGGCATATCATATCGGAGCAAATAATCCTTCAACAGCATAGACCCCATCGAACTAACGATCATCTTCTTGGCATGCAAAACATGCATATGCAGGGGTTTCGCTTTCTGTCCAAAAGCACCGGAGACTTACAGCATCAAGCGCTACATAACGGTACGGGAGAATGACTTGCCAGAACACTCGCTCATCTGTCTTCAACATCTCTTCAAGAAGCATCTACCTGAAGGTACTATACTATTGTTCCTTGAGCTGAACAATCTGCTGGCAACATGCTTGGGTTCGCTCAAAGTTACAAGCCATATTGTTAACGATTCCCTGTGCGGAGATTATTCCTTCGCTTTCCTGGACTCGTAAGATATGCAGTATGTGAAGATTTTACGATCTGCCTGTTCGCACATGATGGCCAGTTCTAGATATGACAGCCAAATCGGTATACCTAGGGCATCGAAACCTACCACAACTGACTCGTTCTTGAGGTCGTTGAGCGTCCAGGCCTGCACTACTATGTTTTGCCGGTCATCCAGATCACGTCATTACCGGAGCATCGATACAAAGGTCATTGAGGCGCTTTTCTGCTGCTAATTTTTCTTTGTTATCACTGCTAACAGGAAGGGAGGTGTTCGTACAATGACAAGCCAAAACCTTGGCACAACGGGTCATGTATAAGAACAATAGTAGTGGCGAATCTACGAACAATAGTAAGGGTAACAGGACTCGGTGTTCTCTTATCGCGAGCAAGCTCTGGACCTTTCGCATCGATAGCCATAAGGTTAGCTTCATTGTTTCGTCCTGTGTACTTCGCTGCAAACGATGTATAAAGGAGGCAGTTGTCCTCTCCCATCTGACTCCAGGCCATAAGAACATTCAGTCATTTAGCAACTCCAATCCTTCCAAACATTTCTTGACCAGTTGCCAACCAACCAACCAATCAATCGAAACGTCAACATGATGTTCTCCTCCAAGCCCATCCCTGGTATTTCATGCACTGTCAGCAAGCGTGGCGACCCCATTCCCGGCGGTGGTTGCACCGTCATGCGTAACGACATCATTCCTGGCGGCGGCTGCACAGTCCAACGTGGAGACCCCATCCCCGGCGGTGGCTGGGGCTGCACTGTTAGCCGCCGTTAAACGGTCTTTCGAGAGACCAATGGTAGTTGGACAAACGCAACAACTACATGTTAACGGGTTCTGGCTTGCCCCCTTACTTCGATTCTTCCCACCCTTTTCGACACAACAGAGGATTATGTCTAGTACTCAAGCCAATCGACGGGTACTTGGAGACAACATGCCTCACAGCCTTGCTGCAACACCGATAACGGTTCGACAAACACGACTATTTTTCGATACCACCAATGATCAACACTACATGCGGCTATACGATCGGAGTCGTGTTTTCGAACAGCATGGTTTTTCTTCTTACAAACTTTGATTCATGTAATTAGTAGCGGGTCGAGTTGAGCTCTTGACGGTAGTAATTTTCCTATAGAGCTTGATAATATTAATACTTGACCACTTCAAACGTCCTCTGCTTCTGAATGCTTGGGATCAAAGCGTGAAAACTGTGCCTCCATGTGTCGATGCTGCTTACTTGAATGTTTGTTTGAGCATGACGTTAATTTTACACTACCATACTACCGCGAATCTATGACTATCCTGCAAACACCCTATGCCGATGCAGAAGTCGAACCATCGCAGCTTTACGAGGATACGGGCGCCACTAGGTTTGGATCAAGCCGCTTCTCGTAACAGACACTGTTGTCTGCTTCGTTGTAGTTTCCAAACATATCGCGTTGAATAAACCCACGTTTTTCATAGAAGCGTCTTGCTTTCACCAAAAAGGTACCAGTCTCCAATAGCAACGTCGACCAGCCTCTTTCTAACGCCTCGTCTTCCAACCTGTTGAGTATCAATTCCGCAATGGAAAGACTCAAGCCTTTGTTCCCACTTATCGGCCCTCGGTATGATGGGTCAACAAACATTCGCTTGATTTCAGCAGCATTGCTGAGTGCACTATCTAATGAAGACAGTGGGCGTAGGCCGCCGCAGCCGACTGGAACGCCAGCGCAATAAGCAACCAGAAAGATTGGAATGTCAGCGGCTGATGGTGGAGTGCCGGGGTCTACACCTCCGAGGGTGGTAATCTCGGTTCGCTGGGTGGTACGGAGTTTAACACTATCTTGATGATCCCAGGAGACGGGAAGAACGACAATATCGTTGACTGACAACATGGTGATTGGGGTAATTATTGAGAAGGAAAAGCAAGGTTCGCAGACGTTAGTGATGGATAGCCTACCTAGGTAGCTCTTAGTACCTCTGTAATAGGCAAAGCATGTCGGAGTACGACCATAATCACTTGTCATGGCCCCACGAAGCAGGGTGTTTTGACTCAGAACGTATGGCCGTGAGCGAATGCTTTGATTGGCAGATTAAAGCTGCCATCTTATTAGGTAGAGTGATAAGGTAATCGCCGTTGCATACTGCGGGCCCGTGCGAGGAACATTGAATTCCAGAAACGTCCCCCCAGCCAAGTCAGAGAACAGGGCGTCTTGATTCCGTTAGAAATCACTTCGGGCTTTCATTGTAGTTCTTACTAGCAGAATGTTCTATCTGCAAAAGAGAAGCCAGCTTTGAGAACGAGATTCTAGGTAAACAGAACACAATAATAGTATTGTTAAAACGTATCACAACAGCTACTTGAGGCAAGAAGCCGTCTCTCTCCACTTTCCATAGTTGATAATGGAAAAAACTATCTGTACATATATCTACCCACATCCTTTAGAAAAACACTGGAAAGAGCCTAGTAAGAGTACATCAATCGATGCTCTTGGACAAGTACTACCGCAGAACGTAGGTTGGTACAAGTCTGCGGTATACGGGAAGTTGATAATAGATCTTTCACCTTCCCCGTACACTCCGGATCGAAGATTTGCGAGACACACGGCCTTTCACTGCAGCCATATCCTCTTGGGAGATGGGACTAGCAAGGGGTGATTTCCTCGTTGCACTGCGCAAAGATGCAGGAGTTATGTTCGGTGAAGCATCTTCCTCTGATTCCAGCATGTCCGTGTCCGTATCACGAGTAGGCGTGCTTGGTCGTTGAGAACGAAGTGCCTTTCTGTTCTTAAGCGTCGATTGTAGTCGAGAGGGCTTAACCTTTTTCAATGCACCAGGCCTAGAAACCTTCCTTTGATAGGTGACAGTTGTGCGTCGGGTATGAATGACAGTAGACGGTTGCACCGCCCGCGAATTGGTTGATCGTGTGCGTTTATCAATGTTACCAGAACTGGAGCGTTTGAGCGCGCGGTTCTCGCGAGACGCATTCTGGCGCGACAGCTCATTTGCCTCTCTTTCAGCTCGCTCGCGAGCAGACTCTGATCGAGCAAGGGCATTCTTTGCCTTTGTGCTAACTGAGTTACCAAGAAGCATTCTGCGCTTCTTGGGGGAGCTTTGAGTGCTTTCAGAACCGGATCTCCGGGAACCCAGCAGATCTTGAAGCTTGCGTTTGGTGCCAGCGATGAGAGCCGAAGCTATGGACTTTTCCTCAATGGGTTTCTTCGGTTTGGGACCGAGGACACCTCGACACGACTCAGTGCCACAACGACATTCCTGGATATTCTTCTGCGAAAACGGACTGCGAATGTCAGATTGGTCCAACGAGTATGCTGTGAAAAATGACTTACTCGAAATTGTAATCGTAGGTTAGCTCGTCGCCGGTCATGATGCCTCGAGGACCAGCGAAGAGTGCCATTCGTGGTTCTCCGCCCACAGTCCACTTGATCATCTCACAGTTAGGTTCACATGAGTGGTTGACGAAACGCGCAATCGTTCCACGGGTTGCGTCTATGATCATTTTGTTGTCGAAACTCATAAGATAATAGCACTGTAGCGGGTCAGTAGAAGTGGGCAAGCAAAGATATAGACAGCTCACCTTGTCTTTCTTGTAAACCTGCTTCATGCGTCGCTCGCATTCAGTCTGGGTAATAATTTCTCCGGCATATTCTACGATAATTTGGTGGGGGTCGAAAGTTCTCATAGCACGCACACCAAAGCCTCGGTCTTTCGTATCGAGAACCTCCACGCCGTAATCGTAACGGTTGCCTTTAGCACGTCGCTTGAGCTCTGCAAATGGCCGATTGTTACATAATTCCGGAGGAAGGGGACAGTTGGTGTTATCGCATTCGTATGCCATGATCCGGTTATGACAGGCTTCTCCGCAGCCGTCTTCGGCATCGCAATAGCACTGGGAAGAGTCTTGCTTGTCGCGTTTCCACAGTGCAGACGCGTCGCCAATGAATCTGTCTACAAGGCATTAGTGGCATTCACCAGATTGACAGCGCGGTCGTCTTACTTTTGTTGAGCTTAACCCAGCCGTCGACTTTGACTTTCCTGGGTAGAGGGCTGTAAGTGTCGAATGGCAATTTGAAGTCGCGAAACACAAGTTTGGGGTCCTCGTTCAAGAGGCGTTCGCAAGCAAACATCGGGAGGGGTAAACTGTGAGCCTTCCCTGGTTTCTTGGCTCTCTTCTTCGCGCGGTTCTGGCTCTCTGAGAGGCGAGGATCAAAGTCGCGATCCTGGCCCACATATAGACCCTGCTTGAGCCAGACTTTCGACTTGGGCTTCGAGAAGATTTTCTCTTCCTGCGCTTGGTTGTTAGGTTGGCGACCTCCATCTTCCATTGTTGCGCGAGAGCGCTTCAAAGAAGCCGCGGAAGCAGCTGATTTGGATTTCAAAGAAGGTTCTGAAGTGCTACGTCGTAGAGTGCTTTGATTGGAAGCCCTTCCGTCCGAACTATTGCCTGTTATGTTGCGGAAGGCCTCCTTGCGAAGATCCGTCACGCGCGAGGAAGTGCGACGTCGTGCTGCTTGGGCAGCTTCGGTAGCCAGCTGCTCCTCGATTTGATCGCTGGCATCCGTCATCTCGGACTTCCGCTTCAGCATCTTCTTCCGTACAGGTGTCGCATTCTCCGCCTTCGCAATGCTCTCAAGCGAGCCATGCACGACGTTCTTGTGATGCTTCTCGAGGTACTTGGTCGGCGTGTGGATGGCTGTTCCGGCGAGAATCTGCACATTGTACGTGGTGACGGATTTGCGCGAGGCCCTCGCGGGCCGGCGGATCTCACTGCTGGCGGCATCGGGCGCAGTGGTTTGCGCGGGGGCTGCTGTGTCGCTAGTCATCTGCAAGCCAGGAGCCTCCTCGTACACTTCGACAGCGTGTTCGATCTTGGTTATCTCAGACATGACGCTGGCTTCGTCGCCGAGACTGGTAGGAGGCGTCGAGATGGAGGGCGACGCGCTGGACGTGGCGCGAGCATCGCCGTGCTTGTCCGTCTGCACCGTGATGTTGGAGAGGGTAGAGGATGTCGAAGTGGGTGAGTGATCGCGCTCGGCCATGGTAGCGGAGAAGGAGGGTTGCAGCACGCGTCGCGGTCGTTGTCTTGAGGGGCGAGGCACTGACGCGCGAAGGAGGTCGACGGTTTGGGCGGGTTAACGGCGCTCACGAAGCAACACTGCCAAAGTCTACGCGCAGTAGGCAGAGGGCAGGCGTAGAAACGTGCACAACAGTTAATCCGGTTCAGTAGAAAAGGTGAGCATGCATTGGCAGGTGCAGCGAGCCGGACTTAGGAGATGGATGGACGGATGGAGGATTGGAGGTAAACACATGTAGCTAGTCAGTCAGCCAATTAGGCCGTCCCTGTCTATCCAGTGTTACCAGCACCAGCACCCCTAGCACTCCGTCTCAACCCTAGCACATATAAGCACGCCTCTGGGTGCAAGTTCACTGAAGAAAAAAACACTCTAGGTAAATAGGCACATTGAAATAAAACCACAGTCCATGCATACAAGTGGTCGAATGGTGCCTTGCTATGCAATCGCGTATCATGAAGGAGTTATTACTTAAGATGGGCTAATCTATGATTAAGCTGATCAGAACCGTCGTCTCATGCCACAGTCGCATCTGCAGCGTCATGTCCAGACCTGCTACTTGGGCCCTGGAACGCCTCCGACCCGCGAACATCCTGCATCTCCACTCCGCCGCCCTGCTGCTCTGGAGCCAAAGGTGCAGTGCGTTTATCTCTGCGCGGGCCAAACCTCTGATCGCCTTCCTCGTACCTTCTCTTGAAGTGCAGATATGTCGGCGGACGCGGTCGTTGCAATACAGCGATCCAGTTTTTCAAGACTGAGCCCTGTGTAAAAGGTCTATGTCGATCCTTTTTAAGGAACTTGTGCGAGTTGAGATATTCACGTGTCGTATCGCCCCTGCCGACCAAGAAGAGATGGTACACACCAAGGCTGAAGGGATATGACCATCCCAGGAGTCCATATATACACATGGCAAAGGGCACACGCCATCGATCAATAGCCTCACCAAAAGATGCTCCATTTTGTGCTCGCCAGACCAAGAGATGTGCCAGGCTAGCGCCTAGGAGAAAAAGCCCTAGCAAGGTGGTGGCACAGACGAAGACGAAAAAGTAACGGTAGTTGCGGCGTCCCACGCAGTTGTTGAGCCAGACGCAATGATGATCTTGCGTCTCAATGCAGTTGTCACACACACGGCAATGGTGAGCACGTGGGGGTCGCCAGATATTGCAACTCTTACAGTACTTCGTCGGCACTTCCATAGCAGCATTGGTGCCGGTTGCGGAAACGACCATGGTCCACTCAGTGGTGGGAGGTCCGAGATTGAGCGGGTCGTCATTAGGATTAGGCGGAGGAAATGGATGTAGATTCCGGGGCAGTATCTGTAAGAGTCAGTGATGTTCAGAATGTAGAGGGTGCATGACATACGCCGGGATCCGAAGCGGACGCATGGAAAAACGAGGAAATGGAAACTAGAAGCAAGTATGCAAAGAGAATGGGTATCGAAGGAGAAACGTGGGTCCATAGCCAAGGTGCCCTGTAATGATAGTTAGCATAGGTGACAGCAGCCGCAGGGAACGGTGTACGAACGAGAACCCGAAAAAGAGACCAGCAGGTAAAATGATTAATATAGCCGTGGCTACGTTAACCGGCCGGTCTCGCGTATTTTGTAGCCTGCCGCCCCAGCAAAACGCAGTATTGCCAGAGAAGTACTGATAGTTCTTGCCCAACTCCCGCTTGACTGCTTCTTTGGTAGCTTCCTTGCGGGCTAGCCTAGGGGAGGATTCGGCGGACGTAAGCTTCTCATGTCCTTGATGGGGTCGCATCTGAGCTGAGCGCCCATCGCGACTAGATAGCATAAAGCTGGATCCAAAAGAACGAGGGGATTTGTTGGGCGTTGGGTCCTTGTTGGAATTATGGCCATGGGTGTTGGATAGGTCGAGATGCTGAGGCCTGGGCCGCTGCAGAGGTGTAATACTTTCGCCACGACTACGCACTGTCTCCGCGCCTGTGGGCGTGGTGTTGGCAGTGGTGCGGTCAGGCATGTCTCTGTCGGTAATGTCTGTGCCGCGCGAAGGCGGAGACTGCGGGTCATGCTCGTGGTGGAGGCCCAGCGTCGGGGCACCCCGGATTGTTTGTGTCGACCCTGTGCTTTGGCGGTACGGATTGCTACCCTCCTCGTGTGTAGCCTCTGAGTAGAGCGAGCTGTGACCGAGGAGGGAGGTGGGGCGCTGGTTGCGCTGTTGTTGGAGACGCTGCGAGCTCATGGGGCGAAAGAATCCGTGGGCGGCCAGCGGAACATGAGTTCTACTCGTCGATGTCGTTGGGCGACTCTGGTGTCCGATACTGCCGGCGACGCTCATGCCGCCTCGTCGCGCGGGGCTGGCCTGCGACCATCTGTTCTGGCTGCCCGAGTTTGCAGTCGCAATGGACGACGGCCGGGACGGCGGCAGGCCGGGCTCTCCTGCTGGGCCCGTCATGCCCAGCACGCGGCTGCCAGTGGAGCTGCGCTTCTGTTCGGACGGAGTCATGGCCATGGTGTCGTTGTTGTTGCCGGCGCTATCACTATCTCTACACGCAGCATGACATCAAATCGTTGCAACTTGGAGCTGGAGGGGAGGCGCGACCGGATTTCAGCGCGTCGTCGCGACGGGTACGGAGAGCGCAGGTGGGCGAAGACGGCAGGCGGAAGGGGAAGGAGCGACTGGAAGTGAGTGAATGGAAGGGCGGCGGCGCCAAAGGTTAATGGAAAAGTCGACTAAGACGTGTGATTGTGCTGAAAGGGGCGCATAAAGTTGATGCTCGACCCTTCGACGTTGCCCGGCGCACTGCAAGGTCCGCCTGTCTCTTTCCGGAATGGCCGTCGCTGTGACGCAGCCGCGAAGCTTGGCGTCCGCGAGATTCAACATCGAACCACTGCTCCCGCGACGCACGCAACCCATTTCTCGCAGACCACCCACGCCAATTGCACCCCACCATGTCCTCCATCATCGCCCGCTCGGCCTTCCGCGCCGCCCCGCGTGTCGTCCGCCCTACGCCCGCTTTCCGACGATGGGCCAGCGCCGCCGCTGAGGGCGAGAGACAGGCCGGCAAGGATGCCCTCAAGACAGGAGCAAAGCGCGACCCGGAGCTCTACGTACGATGCCGACACGCCCGCCGGAACATATGAGACGGACAGCTGATTTCCTGCAGGTGCTCTTTGCTATCATGAGCGGCGTTTTCGGTCTTGCAGGATGGCACTTTTGTAAGCTCCCTGCCATTTCGATTGTGCCTCGGGCGCCAACCTTCGCATACTGACAATTGCAAGCCCGCTCTCCCACCAGCGCCTCGTCGGAACGATCCGTCGCCAAGGCCTCAAACAGTGAGCCCTGGAAGCAGGATGGCGGAGCAGGCCCCTACCAGTACCACCCTGGAGGTGACACCAGCGTCAAGAAGGATGCGCCTTCCGCTCTTAACGTCGTTGTCATCCCCAATGTCACTCTCCCCAAGGTAAGCTGGAGCCAATTGTGAGCCAGAAAGTTGACTGTACTGATGAGGACTGCAGGAGCTCCACGACACATACAACAAGTGGGGCAAGGATGGCTACTAAACATGCAAACTGCTGTCCACTACCCAATTTCCAAGTGAAGACCCATGGCAGTGGGGTACGGAATTCTCTTTTCGTTATACATCTGTATATAAGAACTCCATTGATGCCACTGCATAGATTAAACAAATCTTTTTTACTTTTTTCCTCATATACATGTGCATCATAATTTCGGTGCCATTGGCAACGCATGAGCAGCAAGAACGCCAGACGAATTTTTATCGGGAAGCACTACAGTCGTGTAGCTCACTATACCCCGAATGCGTATATGTACATCATGACCCACGTAGGTAATGCTAGGAAACTCTGTGCCCCACCCAAGTAGAGAGATACACGCCATGCCAGAGACCATAGGACAAGAGTGTCCAGGCTTTTGTCGTCGCAGGCTATCCCTATGCCTAGTCCTTCGCGGATACTGCTGTGAGCACCCGATTAAGTGAACCGGTAGAAAGTAGTCTATGTATGGGTATCTATAAGTGCGCTCTCAGTCCGCATGTCCGGCCCGTCAAAGACAATCAAGCCGCGCTTGGTAGCCTCCTCTTAATCTCGTCGATCATGTTGCTCCGCTCGACCGGTACACCATTCTTCTCAGTGTCGTTCTCGTCCTTGATTCCGAGGGTTTTGATCTTGACCTTGCCGTCTTTGAGTTCGTCCTCGCCAAGAATGACGGCGAGCGGAACACCTGCTGTTTCAGCTTGCTTGAATTGTTGTGGAAGCTTGGGCTTCAGTTTGTAAGAAAACTCGGCCTTGATGCCTGCAGCCCACAGCTCTTGAGCAACCTGCATACGCTCCGTCAATAGGCCGGTGAAGCCCTTGCCACCAAAGGCCATAACGAAGACATCTACGTCCTTGGCGCGTTGTGTCGACTGGCCGCGGGCCTTCATGATGCTGATAATTCGATCAATGCCGAAAGAGATACCAACGCAGGGAATGGGTTTGCCGCTGAACATGCCCACCAGCCCGTCGTAACGACCACCTGCGGCGATACTTCCTACACCAATCTCTTGTTTTTGGCCTTTCCCAGTCGGCGCCGAGCCTTCTGTAACAACCTCATAGATCAGACCAGTGTAGTAGTCTAAACCACGAGCGAGTGAGAGATCGAAGGAGACATTCTTGCGGGCGCCAAAAGCGTCGAGGTATGCGAAGAGCTGCTCCATCTCCTTAACACCTTGAATGACATCTTCTGATTTGGAGAGAGTCTCGTTCGTCTTGAGATACTCGATGATATCGTCTCCACCCTTGCGCTGTACCCACTCTCCAATTTTGTCCGCAATGTCCGCAGGCAGTCCCTTGGTCTCCATCTCTGTTTTCACCTCAGCCCATGGTAGCTGCAACGCGTTAGCAACTGACAGAATACTATGGTTATTCTTCTTACTTTGTCTAGCTTGTCCACTGCAGAGCTGATTGGCCGTATCAGTTCGTCCTTGACACCAGCTGCCTTGAACATGCCGTCCAGGATCTTCCTGTGATTTATCTTGATTGTGTATGAGTCCCACTTGAGCGCTTCGAAGACGTCGGTTGCGATCTTGAGGACTTCCGCATCGGGAATCATGGCGTCGTACGAGCCCGCAATGTCGAAATCGCACTGGTAAAACTCTCGCATACGTCCCTTGGTCATTGCCGGTTGGTCACGACGGTACACCTTGGCGATTTGGTATCTCTTGAAGTTCTGCACACTAGGGTTCATGGCGAGCCATCGTGCAAGCGGGACTGTAAGATCGTAACGCAGTGAGCAGAGCTCACCACCTTGATCCTGTAGATCGTATATCAACTTCGAGTCTTCTCCATATTTGCCGCTGAGGATCTCTTTGAGTTCGAAGACAGGCGTGTCGAGTGTCGTGGCTCCGTGGCGCTTGAAGACTTCCGTCACGGTCTGGAACAGGTGATCGCGAAGTGCGGCATCCTCGCCGGTCCCTTGGACAGTCAGTCAATCATTTGCGCGCATAGAAGCAAGACATACAGTCGCGTGTGCCCTTGGGCACCTTCAGGTTGAACGACTTGCTCTTGTCTTCTTTGCCCATATCGTCGAAGCCTATAAGCGAATTTTGTGTGCAGAAGCGGCGGCGGGGTGCGAGAACGCGAAGGCGGATAGGTTTTGGGCTGACTTTGCGGAATGCGAAAGTGTATCGGAGGGCGTCTTGGAAGAGCGCGGGGCAGACAAAGTGGGGTGAAGTGCGCTGCATGGACCTGGAAAGTGACTCAATCGCCCAAGAGCAAGCGCGCATGTGCAAAGAATCGTTCTATTCCGCGACTTGGCCCGTGCATATACGTACCGACGTCACAGCCATAGCAAAAGTATAGTCATAGAATTACAATAATTAGTTTGATGCATGGGTATCTAATGATGGCTGTGCTTGCAGCTACCATGCTGCTCGGAATTCTAGCAGGTCCTTCTGTCCGTAGCACTCTGCTACTACCGTCAGAATCATGTCGATGGCTACCTTGGTGTTCCAGTCACTCTCGGTCAATGGAGTCATGGCCTGTGATCTTGTCTTTGGCGGTCCGGAAGCGGGTGTCGATTTTCCAGGAGTCATATCGCATAAATTCACTCCTCTGCGTATCTCTTGCCGCTGTCTCTCAGCCTCGGCTCGCGAGAGATGGTGGAAGGTTTGTGTTGGCGGCGTATCAGGTACGGGCATCTGGGAGTGTACCAAGCGATCGCCGAGTTGTGCAAGAAGACGTGCCCGAGCTTTTTCAAGACCTCCGTCATCCAATACACCCTCGGTTTGTTGTTCGTCTTCGGATATGATCATTTCTGCGCCAGAATCATCCGCCTCTTCAGTTACTGTGTCTTGGGCCAGCACGACGTCGTCAGACTTCGGAAGAGCAGAGTGCGATACAACATCTTTCTCGTCAGAAACACAGCTTGGATTATATCCCTCTTCTTTCGTGGAAACCTCTTCGTTGCGGGTATTGAAATCGGGAACGTCTGATCTGGTATCTCTGTCTTCTGGTACATTGCGCGTCGATTTCGCTTGATCCGTGCAGAGTCGCCGCGTTAGTCGACCAGCACCGAGTCCCAAATCCCGGATCCTGCTGACGCGTTCATGGTCCAAAGTTCCGAAATCTCCGACCAGGGCTAACAAAGTCCATATCCAACAGCTCTGTTGACGAGATACCTCGACTGATCGTCCCAAGGCTAACGTGCATCCTTGGAGAGCAATATACAGCGTCGATTCATCCATGTCGGCGACCTCTTCGAAGTTTGGGAAATTGCTCTCTATGATTTCCGACCATTGGTACTTTCCAACCTTTAATGTGTTTGTAGACTTCTTTGCTGGTTTTGATACCTGTCTATGCTTCCGGATCTCAGCGAGCTTGATGCGGAGATTCTGAAAGCGCTGAAGAAGCATGTTGTTGCAACCTTGTTGAGGATCAACAACGGACGGGTCTTCCTCCCACTTAGCAGCATCGTGTTCTCTATCCACAGCAATCCAAGTTCCCTCTTTATATATGACGCGTTGCTTGTGCGCAGGAGTTGTGTAGTGCGGTTCGTCATCATCTGAATCAACATCACCGGCGTTGAAATTGTTCGGCGCCACGAGCAACGTGGGAATCGCTGATGCTTCGGACCTGTCATACACGTAAGCAATATACTCAATATGCCAAATATGCAAGAGCGACTCTCAAGCGACGAAACAAGTACTCACCGGACACTGTGAAGGTATGCTAATGCTTCGCTCGTAGACTCGTCGGACAACTGCTCTTCGCCATCGAGCCCGGGTAGCACCGTCCGTGTTCCATACTCTTGGTATGAGTCCAGAACGCGTGGTCGTCTTTTGGAGTGCGCTGTGTTGCGCTCGATCCTGGCGCGCTTAACTTCAGGTACTTCCTCTTGCGCGCATTTCCTTTTGCCGCTGTATGTCGTTGGAGAAGCTGCCGGAGGGCTTGTAGGAGGTGGCTGTGTCGATATAAGGTAACCGTCAGGGCGCTGTAGTTTGTTGTAGGTCTCACCGTCTTTAGTAACAGCCAGGTTGACCCCCAAGTTTGACATCTTTGCGTTGAGGAAGTCAGTCCTGACTTTAGTTGACAAGTGATTGCGGAGACCAACGCGGAGGTGAGCTACATCGGTCTAGCGTCGCACTTGCAGGGAATGCAAGGTACGGCCGCGAGCTACCAGCATCAACACAACGACTCGTCAGAATAGGATAAGTAGTTTATCTCATGAAATTAATCTATATAGTTATCGCATAATTCTGTCATATTCCTCCTAAGTTTCCACAGCCGACCATTGTATCTGTGATAATATAGCTTTAATATCGCGTCCTTGGAAACGTGATATTAAAGCTTAATCATCATAGATACAATGGTCGGCTGTGAGACCTCATGAGGAATATGTCAGCCAACCGTTCCACCACGCGAAGACCAGTGTGAACGCCAGCAGGCGTGCAGAAGAACTTCAGATTGAACAGTTGGTACAACCAGTCTGGCCTCGTTTGCCCTTTCGATGCCTCTCTTCGTGTAAGGCTCCATGCCTGTCTATCATTGCTCTTTCCTTTCCATGTTCTCTTCTACTGGCTGGTAAGGGTATTTGATCGTGAGACACCAAATGTCCAGATAATCGCAGATTGTCCAGATGACGTCCACGATGAAGCTTCCGTGTACACCTACAGCGAGGCCTAAGCACATGAACACAAAGGCGACTTGGTAAACATCGTTGCCTAGGGCACTTGGCCAGCCCACTCCGATGTGCTCCTGCAGCCACGGTCCGAGCGAGTCGATGACTCCGTATATCAGAGGATACATGAGCACGTTGCCTCGCGGAAAACGTGATTTCGTGAGGTGAGAGATGATCATGCGACCGACCGAATACGCATTGATGAGACCCGCGTAGAAGATGAAAGGTACCAAATGGTGGTGCAGGATCATTGGCTGCAGGTACAGGTATGCAACGATAAGCACCCAGGCGGAGCCGAAGGTGAGGAGACCGAGGAGAGCAACGCGCGTCTTTTCACCACGGGCACGACGTGCCTTCATTACATTTAGTGCGCTGTTTGGTTGTCAGTTTGCTCTTCCGTATTGACTCGATTGCTCATACCTCGAAACAGTGTTAAACACGAGCACGACACCTCCATAGACCATATACCACTCATTCCATGCCATGTTGTAGAAAATTTCCGGGATGAGACCTTCTTTGATTCCGAGACTTTGGATCATGGAGCGTTGCCAGAAGCTACCCCCACCAAGGTAGGCTGTTAATGCATACACGATGCATAACGTTATGATACCCTCAACTGGTCCGGAAATTACTCCGAGAGTCAGCGTATGTGTGTGGTATTCATCCCACGTTTGCACGTAAAAGGTCAGCGAAGCTGCAGTAATTAGTAACAAGACCGTCAAAACTAGGCGCGTAACGGGTCTATGCTAGCTTACATGCAAATAGCGTAAGAACTGTCTTCCAGCCTTGGCCAAGGTTCATCGTTGCAGAGAACAATAGAACTTCCAATGTCGTATTGATCGCATCGACTCCATGATCGAACAGTTCGCCCAGAGGCCCGCTCTGGCGGGTCCTTCGGGCCTGACTTCCGTCTACAGCATCGAACGTCTGGTAGAGGAAGAGTCCAATCGCCCAGCTGGCGTATACCCAAGGCGGACAATCCTGGTCGAGAGTTGGTGTATACCAGAGCAGGGTAAGAAAGTTGGCTACGACGAATCCGAAACCAGAAAGAGTTATCTGTGGAGTTGTGTAAGTGGAAAAGCAAGCATTTGCAGCGGGACTATAATGTTCGCTTCAAGCCAAACTTACGAGGTTGGGTCTGATACACGTTAGCATTGCTCTGTATGAGACACCAGTAGTACTTACGCCATCCACATGGGAAAACATTTTATGACCACATGATTATAGAAGGGCTTGAGAACGTATTGCGAAAGCAGACTATGATCCACGCCAGAGTACTTGTACTCCCTGAGCTTCGGTAGCTTGTCCTGTCGTATGTACACCATGATTTGTAGCTCCTCTTTTGACCAGCAGCTGTCGGCGAGCTGTTGTGGGGTTCTGGCAGCGAAAACGATTTGGGCGGCGTTTGTTGTTGCTTTGTGGGTGGAGTGCCAAGCGCAACATCGTATGACGTAGCGTCTGGCCGCCCGGTTTTGCCAACCCTTTACGGTAGCGCGCAAACCGTATGTGTTGAGCAAGGAGCATACCTGTCATACACGATCCAAGGGTGTTTTACAAAAAAGCAGGATTGCTATCATCATTTGATATTGGTCAGAGGCTATCTCGCAAATTTGTAACTAGCACTGGTATGACCCTTTGCTGAAAAGTAGCATCACATGCTAAACCACTTCCAACTCCGCCAATCAGACTAGCATCATTCTGGAGTATCATAACCTATTTCCTTCTTGTTTGTGGCTAGGCATGTATCGCGATCACCTACTGTAGGCAGTGTATGGTCGCGTTGTATACCGAGATACACGGTGTGTGGGGCCAGCTCGGTCTGATCGAAGCCTAAGCAACAGTGCTCCAGGAGCAAGGAATTAAAATCCTGCTCTTCATGGTTTGGATGAGCGGCACTGTCTTGTGCACTGTTTCGCCCCAGCCCTCCACGCTCCAGCTCTGCTCGCGGCGAACCTTGCGTTCTTCTAGGTTCGCGAACTGCCATAAATGATGTACTGTGTTGAGATCGCCGATCTGAACGAACCAAGCACCTACACCCTCCATGACTTCCCGCCGAGCCTTCAGGCCACGTCTCCAATGTGTCTCCCATTCTAGCAGGTTGCCTGGATGCAGTGTATACGAGCGCAGTTCGAATAAGCCACCGAGTTGGCGGGGTGGTGTTGTTGGCCAGAAGGAGAACTCCTGCATGAGAGAGTTTTTCTTGGACATGATCAATTTCTTGAGTTTGGCGTCGAACTCAGGGAACTCTGGGTGAGACTGGATGTTGTGTAGCGATTCGTGATAACCCTCGTAGCGTTGGTATTCCCAGATGTGCACTATAGCGCATAGTCAGTACACGTGACAACTACAGCCCCGGGAGCGAATCGCAGTCTTACCGAAAGTGTTGCAGTCTCCCACTTCAGTCCGCCAGCTACCTACAAGATGGACCTTGTTCTCGGGGATAGAAGCCATCTTCGGATACCAACTTCCAACCAGCTCAGTGTATTCTTCGACCTTGTCTGGCTGTACTTCGTGGAACACAATCGAGTGGACGTATTTACCGCGAGCCAGGACCTGAGAAAAGCTGCGCTCAATGTCCTTGTCGAGTTCGCGGCCCTCGGGTGTACCGTAGATGAGAGATGACAGCGCACCGCCCTTCTTCTTGCCGTTCTCTTGCTCACGGGCGCGAGCCTCTTCTATAGTTGATCGAGTTAGCGCTCTTGAGTCGCCCAAAGTGGGTGGTAGGCGACGGACTTTCTTCCTGTTCCTTTCGCTTCTGAGCTGCGGCCAGACCGTCACGGAAGCTCTTCTGCTTCTCATTGAAGCTAGCAGCACTATCAGGCGTGATGTCTGCCAGAGTAGGAGCTCTGACTGGGCTCTGTGTCGGAGGCCCGGTACCGAATGCCTGAGACCGGACAGCTGTGGCACATAGCGGGGAGAGGATGCCGCCGCGCACGCTGGCACAAACACGACGTGTGAGCATGATGGTGGTGTCAGAATTCGAGCTCGGGGCCGAGGTCAACTTGAGTATTGCTTCTGACAGCGTGTGCAGAGCGGAGTAATGGTGGTGAGGGTCGTGTTTGGCTCGGTCTGGGTGGGTGGCTTGGAAGCTTCCCCTCAATCAACTGCAGCTCTCCCTGTCAAGCCGCTAGCGTGCCGCTGTGTAGATGGGGCTCTGGGGTAAGCGCGACCCACACTGCAAGCTTTCCCCACTACAGTACCCAAGACGATTCATACCTACAAACACGGTGCCTTAACAGGTTACTGCAAAGCATCACGGCTGCTACCACTAACTTTGGTCATGCAATTCAAGTCCCGAGTCTTGAACTTTCTTTTACAGTCAATTCATATAGCTCTAAAGGTCAAAGATGTGTGCACGAACTCAGCACGAGAGTCGTTGCATCTTACTTCCAATCATAACAATCGTACTTGCCACAGCCAATGCTTCCAGAATTACAGCAACTGCCATATTCTCTTACCACATCGTCTTTGACATACCCATGCTCTACTACGACCGTATGTGGAATGCCACTTATGAATACGATAACCGTCCCGCAAAGATAAAGACCACAATATGCTACGCACTGCACACCTCGAGATTGAATGAGAATGTGATAGGTACCAAGGCATCGTGGCAGAAAAAAACTTGTGTCCCTGGGAACATGAATGTTTAATCCTCGTCGAATATCTGGAGTACGTTATCCAGAATAGTTATGATAACGCGGGCTTGGAGGCCGGCGTCGGCCATGTTGTTGCCTTTGTGAGGTCCCATTATGGATGGCCTAGATAACGTCAGTTGATGCACGTAAATCTCGATGGGCGACAACTTACGCCCAGCAGATGCCCAAGTTTGCAGTGCTCATACGATTAACTTCAGAAGATTGCTGCACACGATGTAAATGCAGAACCAGGGCACGAAGCGTCGCATAGTTCGGATCAGGCAAGGCATTGATCAACGCATGCATGGAGTCTCGGCGCATGGTCTCGTCATCGATACGTGCAGCATCGATATACTTGCCGTAGAATTCGCGAGTAAGCAAAGGGTCAGGAAGCTCGCGGAAGAATTGTTTCAGCAATCCAGCCACACTGTTCACGTCGTGTTGGAACGCTTCTGGGTTACGGAAATCCACCTGGGAAGCATCTGCACAGCATTAGTTAAAATCGCCAATAGATCTTCACCATAACGTACCACTATCGAAAAGAGCTTTCATCTGCTGAATGTGTGACGAAGTCCCAGGGATACGATAGATACCCTCTACCTCTAATCCGTATAGATCCACGGCCTGTATACACTGGTAAACCACCATGGGTACAGGGGAGCCATCTCGGTGGAAAAGGTCTTCCAAAGTCACGCCAAAGACAGGATTCACTGGGGGTTGAGCATTATTGTAGAGAACGCCACTGGTTTGCTGTGCGGTAGCCTGGCCAACGGGTCCACGAGGATAGTCTGGCTGGGAGTATGGGTTCTGCGTGACAGGTGAGTAGGGCGAGCTAGTGAAGTGTGGTATTGGGGGCTGCGATGGTTGTGTTTGCAGTGACGAAGACGGCGGCTGTGAGGTAGTTCCAAATGAGGGTTGCTGTAATGGCTCATGAGGAGGAGGGCCCTGGGGCGACAGAGGATTCGCGTCCGGTTGTGGCATGGAGAATGAGGGCGGCGGCTGACTCTGCAGCTGCTGCATAGAGGCACGACGGTTACCAATTGAAGCCGCTGGTGGTGTTGGATGTGACCGTGTCGCCGCCTGTGTTGGGTGCTTCACATACTGTAGCTCCGATCTGGCCATAGGTGCTTTAGATGCATGGCTCAAGATGTACTCGTCAAAGTCCCGCTCGCTGTTGATCTGGTAGATTAACTGGTTGATGCTGGGTGGAGTTTGAGCGGTTGAGCCTTTCAGCGGCTGTGGGCTGACAACCTGGCCGTTGTTGACGACGAGCTTTTCGTTGAACGAGGCTGCCGCAGTGTTAGTGACGATTTACGTAGGGGTACAACAGACTTACCGTATTTCTGCATCTCCATTGTGAGCGCGGCATCGGTTTCCTTGATAAGATCCAGCAGTGCAGTGACGGCCTGGGGACGCAGAGTCGCGACGAGCTCTTTACGAGAAACCTGGGCCGTCTGCACCTTGCTGGCATAGTCCTGGTCTGCCGCCTGTGTCTTGCGCTGCAGGTCCTCCTCGTGCTGAGCGGCCGACTTGGGTCCTTTCAAGCCAAACTTTCTGCCTGCGCCAGTATCGCCTGTCTTGACGCGATCAAGGTCTTCAGCGAGCTGGTCGTACTTGGCCTTGGCCTTCTCGGCCAGCCGTTCGGCGTCTTGCACCTTGTTCTCTGCGGAGAGACCCTGCTGCTTCCACGTCTTGCGGCTCGCATCCATCTTGTTGGATAGTTGCAGCAGATTCTCATGCATGGCGTGCAGAGCAAGGCCGAACTGGGTGCCATTGTCGGCGATGCGCTCGTTCGCATGGAGAACCTGCTCGAACTGCGTCTGGTAGCTCTCGTGCCGCGTATCGGGCTTTCGTACGCCATCGAGGGTCAAGCGGCTCAACTTCTTGAGGCTGCCGGCATGCTCCTCTTCTAAGGCTCCTCGGCGCTTGAGGAAGCTGGCGAAGTCCTGCCGGGCGTGTTAGCGCATCCGAGTGCAGTCGAGTCGATTAGGCCGTCACTGACTCTGGCGCTCGCGATGCTAGCCTTTAGGCGGTTGAGAAGGGTCGCAACGCCCACATCAGAGTGCAGGATATCGTGGACGCGCTGCTGCGTTTGCGCATCGTGAGGCGCAGTCCGTTGTTCGGGCGAAGCGGGAGTTGCATCTTCAATGGGCGAATGTTGGGCACCGTCCTGGGTAGGGGACGATGCGTTGTTTAGATCGGGGTTGAAGCTATCGGTGCTTTCCATAGGCGGAATTGTGGGCGGGGCAGCCATTGTAGGCGTAGATATCGTAGTGGCCGTTGTCTACGTAGTCAGTCGTGTTGTGGTCGGACTGCGCAATGCCGGGTGGTTCGGTGGAGATGCTGCACGGGGCAAGCATGCAACGTCATCCTTCCCGCCGTCAAGTTCTGCCTACCATCTACACGCGACCCATCAAGCACTGCAGCACTGTCGACCTCTGGCAGCGCCCTTTTCTTCATTTACCACTGCCGTCCATCCATTGCTCACCTTCGCAATGTCCAACGGCTTGCCAGATGAGGTGGTTACCTGCCTCCAGAACGCCCGCTTTGTGAGTCCTCTCCAAAGACATTCATCTCATCTTCATGTTCCCATCTTGGAAATTACTTTCAACGCCATGTCTCATCTCTGCATACTGCTACTTTTCTTCGTTTGCCTGTTTAATTCCTCTGAGACCTATGCAATCAAGTCTTGTTTGTCATATCCGCTATGCAGGCACG
>Ga0265797_10002778_pt1 | contig 28914 bp, 30 predicted proteins | sample P2T30metagenome_FD_192433 | JGI IMG/M metagenome (GOLD analysis project Ga0265797, IMG submission 192433) | Plant litter microbial communities from East Loma Ridge, Irvine, California - P2 T30 | ecosystem: Environmental > Terrestrial > Plant litter > Unclassified | place: USA: California...
AGGTTCGGAATGTGCTATTTCTAGACTTGGAAAAACGGAGATCCTCGCGCTCGTAAGATATGAAGACTGCTTGATGACCTCTGGGGTTTGCCCTGCACGCCTTGTATTTTCGGGCTGAAAATAAGCTCGCCGATCCCTGTATGCATTTGGAGATGTTCAAAACTCCGAGCTCGAGGGAGCGGAAGTCGGCAAGCAAGAAGACTTCACGTGATCATGCTGCGAGTGATAGGTAAGATACTCCATTGCGATAGAATCAAGTGAGAGGAGTGACCAAAGAGCACCTTCATCGTTCCTGTGTGCAGGTCGGTACCTGTAGCCAGGTATCGACATCGTTGCCCTGCCATATCATAGACAACCCAATGCCTATGATTGGCGACTTCATGCTAATCATCGGGGTTTCTCTCTTGAGGGCAAATGTGCTGGCTCTCGTGTCTTGAAAACGGCGGTGTTGGCTTGTAGCCATGGACATCGCCATTTCGATATTGTTTGTGCCATGGGAAGCTTTTGGCTGTCGGAGCTGTGTAACATATTTGTCGAATGGTGTGACATGGCATTGGTGCAAGCTGCCTTGAATCTTGCCCTTGGTGGCTGGCTGTTGCACCCCGCCAGCAGCAACGTCGTACACGCCTCGGCACTGCTAGACCGACACATTGGACCATCATAGGCACGGGCAACTAACTACTGGACAATTATCAGTGCTCAACACAACTATCTTGATTGTGCAGATTCCTACTGTCACTCCGCTATGAGCTAGGAACAGCCAATCGAGAGGCACCAGCCTCGACAACAACACTAATGGCCTCCGCAACGACATTCGCGAACGTCGATCATGGAGGCACCACTGCGCATCCAACATCACCTCAAGCCTCCAGTCAAGGATCTTCAACGAGCCCTCCTACCAGATATACCCCTGACCTGGATTCGGAAGATGAGGAGGAACCATACATTCTGGCAGGGGCAGGAGATGGGAATGGCTATGAGATGACAGAGCTGAACACGCGTGGGAAAGCGAGAGATGCCGAGACTGCGCATGATGCCGAAGACGGACTGGGATCCGACGACGAAGACGACGCCTGGTTGGACAGGACGACTTCCCGGCGGACCAGCGTGCAGTCCTTCGAGCTGTATACACCCGATGAGGAGCGTGCGGTGCGCCGGAAACTGGATACGCATCTTGTGCTATTCGTAGCATTGTAAGTGTAATCTGTATATTTCCAGAAGACTATGCATATATGCTAATATTTCGTAAGACTGTACCTCCTAAGTTTCTTGGACAGATCAAACATCGGAAACGCGAAAATCGCTGGTCTTACAGATGATCTCAAGCTGTCCGACAGCCAGTACGAGTGGCTGCTCACCGCCTTCTACATCATGTACATCCTTTTCGAATGGATGACTGTAATGTACCAGGTTGCCCCTCCACACATCTATGTCGCCATCTGTGTTTGCGCCTGGGGCGTTCTGGCCTCCTTGCAATCATTGGCTACAAGCTACGCGTACTTGCTCGTTTTACGAGCACTTCTGGGCATTGGAGAAGCTGCGTTTGTCGGCATTCCGTTCTACTTGACTTTCTTCTTTCGCCGCGAAGAGCTTGCTTTCAGGACTGGAATATTTGTATCCGCAGCACCTCTAGCGACGAGCTTTGCGAGCAGTCTAGCATGGGCAATCGTGAAGATGGGAGACAAAACTGGAATCGCTAGTTGGAGATTGCTGTTCTTAATCGAAGGATTTCCTGCCGTCTTGGTCGCGGTAGTGTGCTGGTACTGGCTGCCCGACTCACCGTCAACTGCACGCTGGCTGAATCGCCGCCAACGCAAGATTGCGACGTTACGACTCAGGAAGGAGGCGGATGCTAGTGGTAGCTCCACTGGCAAACAGTCTTCAGTGCCTCGCCACAAGAAGAAGTTCCAATGGCGCGAAGTGCTCAAGACGATGCTCGATCCGAAGTCTTGGCTCTCAGCTTTCATGTTCTTCTTCTGCAACGTCGCGTTCAGCAGCATGCCTGTGTTCCTTCCCACGATCGTCAACGCCATGGGTTTCGACCGCCTCTCATCGCAAGGCCTCAGCGCACCGCCGTTCCTCTTTGCGTTTGTGGTGGTCCTGCTCACCGCATGGCTGTCCGACAAGTACAAGAGCCGGAGCGTGCCAATGATCTTCCACGCGCTGATGGCCATGGTTGGCTACCTAATTTTGGTTGTCGCTGGCGCCACACGCACGCAGAGCCACGCACTACGCTACCTGGCGGTTTATCCAATCTGTGCAGGCTTCTTCTCCGCTGTGACGATCATCATCACCTGGACTGTGAACAATCAGTCTTCAGACGAGGGAAAGGGAACTGGCATGGCGGTGCTGAACGTGGTCGGGCAGATGGGCCCGCTGGTCGGCACGAGACTATATCCCGATGTCGAAGGGCCGTACTACGTGAAGGGTATGACGGTTTGTGCGGTCTCCATGGGTATGGTCGTGCTTTTGGCGTTTGCATTGAGAGTGGTCTTGAGCAGGGCGAACGCGAAGAGTAGAGCCAAAGAGGTGGAGGGCCAGGGCCTGATGGGCGGAGACGCGCAGACCAAGGAGTTTATTTACATGATATGAATACATCGTACTCGCAACGAGTATCTGTTCACCATCAAAAGAAATATTACCAGGGGAAGACTGCCTTGCTCAACAGCAGTTCTGTCTCCCACATTGTGTGTCAGACTTCTCGAGTATCGTGACATTCCCTATGCCTTGAAGTCATGCTCAATGGTCTCCCGATGAGTTAAACTTGAAGCTTACGCATCCTTTGTGCTACTTCCTTCAAACTTTGTCCTTCTATGAGGTGCGCCGATTCGTATTGACGTTGAGCTAGTTCACATCGGCCGACTTTTGATCAAACTAAACGATCAAAATGGTCTCCCCAGAGATTGGACTCAGAAATGGTGTCGAAGAAATCTGAACTGATTGCTTCCTGACCGAAACCCATCCAGGGAGGCTGATTTTGTGTCGGATGAAGCTGGTCACCAGACATCAGTTGGGGAAGTGGTGGGTTCGCGTTGTTGTGTTTGGGGGACGAGTCGAACAGATGCACTGGACTGTCGGATCGTGTATCTACGCGAGGAAGTGGGTGGCCAATCGATCGCATGGCATCATTTTCCGATTCTGTTGGTGCTTGCTGATGGTCTTGCCGCGAAGCCATGTATTCGCGTTGAGTTGACTGGTCCGATGAAGCTCCAGCGAGCGCAGAAGCGGCTAATTCTTGCCCGGTGGTGGCTTCGAAGGCGAATACACCAGCTGTTGACTTTGCAGATACAGTAGTGTTCTTTCCATGGACTGGCACGGATAATGCAGGTAAGTGTGAGGTTGAAGTTGGCCATTCCCAGATTTCGTCGTTTGTAGCTCCATCCCGTCGCCGACGCTTTGCTGCAGGGCCCAGTAACGAGGATGTGTCTATCGGCGTGTGGTCCTGATTCAGGTGGCAAATGTTAGGGACATTGTTCGACATAGCATTTGAGGCATTTGTTCGCTTGTACCCTGTATCCACAGGTGCCTGGGAGAGCGAGCCGACAGCGTACGGCGGACCTTGAGAACGGCGGGTTGGAGAAATGGCTGGTTCCTTGTCGGCGAAACAGTTACCCAGTGCGCTCGGTGCATGTCTTTTGATTCGGTCTTGTAGCGCATTGCTCAAGCCAACCCCCTCTCTCTTCATATCTTCCAATGCATGTCGTATGATGCTGCAGAGCTCTTCGTTCGACGATACGAGTTTGTGGACTTCATTGCTGCGCTCACGGTCGATTCCTCTGAGCATCTCGAGTTCCTCATTTCGGTCTAAAAGTTTACCTTCAAGTTCCATGTTGCTTTGAACAGCATCCTCAGCAACCTCTACTATTTTTCTGCGGGTCGATCTTCTTTTGCCTTTGTGGTCGGTTTTGATACCGTTCTCAATGCCTGTGGAATGTTAGCAGAGTCGAGGCAATGGGTGAAGTGGGAATACCTAGTTCAGCAACACCAAGCTTGCGATACAAATAGTTGGCATCGGCTTCCTTCTCATCTTCGCGGTTGGTCTTGCAATTTTCGTTGTGCTTGTGTCGAACCTCACCATGAGGCTGGGGCGCACATGCAGACATGACGCAGTGCCCATCATGACACGATTTAATGTGGATTTCCCAGCGCTCTTTGTTCTCTTTGCGGAGCCTGCGGAGGCTTGTAGCATCCTCAGTGTGGGTGACCCTCGAAAGCAGGCTTTTGCACCTGTTACAATAGAATATGTTGTGAGTGCTGTTGGAGAGCTCGCGCCTGGTTGAGAAAATTAGTGGTGTTGTTTCTGTAAACTTGATAGTATACACGTACAAGAGGCTGGACATGTTGTCATCCGTTCCTGCACACTTGAGCTCGAGTCTGAGGGGGCAAGGTATGACCTTCCCATTTCCTTGGTCGTTCCGGGATTGACGTGTGGCGACCCGTACACGTTCAATATCCCCATATCCTTGTATTGGACCGGAACCATAAACTGTGCGTGAGCTGTCAGAGGCTTGGTTGTAGGACGTTTGGCTCGTCGTTCCAAAAGCGTGCTGTCTATCCGAACCAATGTTGTTGTTGGAGGAATCTGGGCTGTCGGCGTTGTTTGCGCCATTATGACAATGATGTCCACTGGGGCTGGCTGAATGGCCACTAAGACTGCTAGTGTCGTCGGTGTCGGTGATGCTGGAAGTACTATCGGGGCTACGTTCCCCTTCCCAGGCTAGACCTTTGACGAGCTGTTGCAGTCGTTGCTGAAAGGGATTGTCTCGTACATGGTCCCGGCTCGCGGGCTCCGGCGTACCGATGAGGGTTTGAAGGTCAAGTCGTGGCAGAGCCAAGAAGCCCGTTCCCGTGGCCAGACTCTGCTCAACTATCGGCTTGCAAGCGAGCACAGTGTTTTCTATCGGCTGGGTAATGTACCCTTCCAACTTTTTACGCTGCGTGTTATGATACGATAACCCGTTCTGGCCTGTGTATCTTTCCAAAATCTTGATGTCGATTGACGCACCAGAAAACGGTGATCTTGGTATTGCTGTTGGTATCGAGTGTTCCACGACGGTTGTGTCTGTCAACGTACCGAGCAGATCTGCTTCCTCTTTAGACGGCACCAAGGTTTTTGACCTGCTAAGGGAGCTCTCAGGCGACACGGTCAATCCATCAAGACTATGACTTCGTGCCTCACGATTCCGTGACTCCACTGCAACTCTGTGCTTGCCCGCGCCTCGCGAGTCTTCTGCCCCGGCGTCTGTCCTGGGGTCTGGCTCAGCTGGCGCGACTGCAACTGTGTCAAGCTTGTGCAATGGCACGAGAAGGTTCCCCGTCATTCTGTCTTCGCGTTGGTACGAATAAATGTTTTTTCTTTTTTCTACTTCTGCCGGTCCTATTGCTTCGATATCTCGTGTTCCTGGAGTCTTGCGCCTTTCCTTGCGCAGGAAATCGTTCATGACGTGCTTTCTGTTCTCCCGCATCACCATCTTGTCCTTGAACTGGGTTGGGTTGGTGGTGACAAGGAACCGAAAGGAGTCCTGCTTCGGTGCGATGGTCGGCCGGTTTGAAGGTATGACTGCTTTCGAGGATACATCGTTTGCATCGCTCCTGAGTGAGCTTGTACCGTAAGACTGATTACCAGTAGCAAGTACCTGATCTACACTTGCTGGTGTTCGTGTCAAAGCTATATCCTGGTCGCCGTGAGCGGGCGTCTCGCTCGACATCGAGTCCTGCAAGCCAGCGAGATCTGTTGCCTTCATTTTGGTCGACAGTAACTAGACTTGTTGCGCGGTGTCAAATTGTATGATCTTCTTGAGGGCCGAGAAATGAACCGCTCGTGTATACGATGTTCAAATGAGTCTTTCAACATTGAAAGTCGGCCATCTGGGACAGGCAGTCAATTTGACTGACACAATACAGGTTTGATGTGCGATGTCGTCGCTCGATGGTTGAACAATACTCCATCAGCTTTCAACAAATTGTTGAAACCAACTTCGTCGCGTGGTGCCCGAGCTGACATGCACTCCTGCGCCACCCCGCTGCATCGTGCCGCAGTTTATCATTCGGCAAGAGGAAAACAAATTGTCGGACTGTCCATGCTACATTTTTGAATAGTTTTGGATTCTGCGGAGATTTGTTTAACAGTACCCTAGAATGAAGTATTATGCTGTGAGCGATAACTTAAAGTTGTGTGTAGCCGCCAGTCCGTGATACATGTAGCTCAAACATGCTGCCATACGGTTGTGACGACGACAGAAAGCCTCACATGGCTCCCAGGATCACCTGCCAGGAGGTTCCGAGCTCTGATACCCATACCCAGTCTCCCCTTCGCCATCCTCTACTTGTTGCCTTCGAGAAATGTGACCATACCTACCACATAGGAACTTGCCTTCTGGACGGGCCTACTGCAGAAAAGATGGTTGGGTTAAAGAAGTGGCGTGCAAGCAACATCGGGAGGCGGCAGGCTATTGCTATGTACTTGCTATGCAAGACAGCGTACATTGCTGTGGGGACGCTCGGAGTAAGTGTTGCTCCAAAACAGGTGCAGCAGCGGAACACATCACTGACTGGCAGACAGCCACCAAACGACTTGGAGATCCAGACCCTACACGAGACGGTCTTCGAAGGGCTCGTCAGAAACGAGGCTCTGACTCGAGGCTACGCCAGGCCAGGCGCATTGGTCGACTCTGCAGATATGTTCGTTCGTGCCCTACCATCATTTCGCGAGAGGCCAGACAAGGGAGCTGCGCCCTCAACTGAGCGACATGCGTTGGTAGTAGCATTGGAGGTTGATCGGTGTCGAGTCTCGCTGTTCATCTTGACCACGGCGCTGTCCGGGATTGTAGTGGGTGCCAGCATTGGCATTGTGAAGGGAGATGCTGGACTTGGTGCTGAGATTGGCGGAGCGGTCTTCACGCTCGTGACGGTCTTGCAGGGCATGATGATAATGATGTATAGGTAACACTTTACTAGATTTGCCTCATTTTCCTCATCGCCGAGAGACCAAGTGAAGTGCTGTTCGCGCCAATAAAGCTGAACAACCATTATGATGGCTCAGCAGAGGGGGATATTTAGATGACCATAAGCAATGGAAAAGGAGTTCCAGCTGTTACATTAAGGTGTCGTTTGTTTCAAAAGTATGGTGTAGGTATTTCACGTGGCTTCTCAGCCAATGACGCCCAAGTTGCTCCTGCTTGCTGGTGTTCCCGCGGCAGTGTGTCCCGAAACAGAAGGCGCGCGCGCTCAAGCTCACTTCAAGCCCGACTTTCCAGCAGCCAGCGCCAGCCTCAAGCAGCAACGACACCACCACAACAACACCCGTACCTGCACCTGCCTCGTCCGATCGCACCGCGAAGCCCGACTTCACCTCATTCCACCGCGCTCGTCCGACTCTCCCATCAACCACAACATCACAACATCAGCTTTTGCCCGCAGAATTTCGATATCCATCCGCACGCAGTCTACCCCTCCGTCGCTTAACACATATCGTCTTCACTTGCATTCGTCTTCACCATCAGCCACTTGCTGCAGCCCTCCACTCACTCCGAGTATCCGTGACGAGCTCACAGCGGCCGATTAGGCTGGCTGGCGACACACGTCCACCGCCAGCCTGACAGGGTTCGGACGAACACCTTGCGAGAACAACCTCGCTTAACACTTCGTACTTTACTACACCACCATACACCATCCTGCTACACCCTGCTACATCACACCGATACCATCAACCCCATCTGCATACGACATGTCCGTCCGCCACTACACCATCGACCAGCTGGTCAAGCTGCGCGAGTCGCCGCTGGTGAAGAAGCCGGAGGATTTACCTGCCATTGAGCAGTGGCTAGAGTATCTCTACCTCGACAAAGACTCAAGGGAAAAGCTAAGGATCCCTCACAGTGAGTCGAGCTCGCAACCCCAGGCGCAGCCACAGCAGCTGCCGCCCCAGAAGGACAACGTCACCAAAGACGCAAAGTCCCGAGTCACGAGACCGAGCAACAATGGCGACGCTTCACCCATGGGCAACTTCAGCACTGGTCAGAGGCCAAGTCTGATGCAGACGAGGACCAACGTTTCAAAGAGCGGCGGTATGTATCTCCGTGAGCCATTCAAAGAACAACACACTGACAGCATCCGCAGACGACGTCGTGCTCGGACCTCCAAAGACAGCGTTCTCCTCCAGCAGCAGATTCGCTCGCACCAATGCGTCCGCCGAAGCAACTGCCGGCAGCGAAGATGCCGAGGGCGCGCGTGCCCGCACGTTCGGCGACCGCCAGCAGACTCGCAACACCAAAACAACCGGCGAAAAGGAAGGCGGCCGCGACTGGACAGCTCTACGACAACCTCGTGGACCGGGCGAGGCTGATGAGCAGAAAGACTCCAACGATCGTCTTGCGAAATTCGGCAGGCGCGATCGTGAGCGCGACCAAGACGGCGAACGTCGCAACGGAGACAAGCAAGACAGTCGATGGGGCCAAAGAGAAGAGAGAGGTCAGAGAGATGACCGCCGACAGAACGGCGAGAGACAAGGCGGATGGCGGGATCGTGAAAGCAACCGTCAGAACAACAACAGAGGCTGGGACCGTGATCAGGCCGAGAAGGAGCCCGAATGGTTTGATGAGCCGATGAAGAAACAAGAAGAAGACCTGGGCGTCGGCACCGCGCATACCCAAGCCGACTTCCAAAAGTGGAAAGAGATGATGAAGGGCAACAAGGCGACCCCGGCTGAAGAGGTCGCTCCTTCACAACCGCCACCTGTACAGTCTACGCCAGCAAAGCAAGGCGCTGCGATGAAACTCGATGGATTCTCAGAGCCCATGTTTGGAGGATTTGGAGGCAAGCCTAGCGAAGTTCCTCTGGAGAGCGTTGCCAACACCACCAAGGCAGCACCAACACCTTCTAAGGCAAAGTCGAGCCGATTCGCTTCTGTATTCAAGAAAGACGAGGTCCCTCCAGCGCCTTTGCAGCAGTCTCCAGCACCGCAACAGCCTATGCTAGAGGCAGGCCAAGGCCTTAATGAGGACAAGGCTGGCTTCCAACGTATCTTGCAAATGCTTGGCGGCGCAAACATTGGTTCGCCTCAAGAACCAGCCGCTCCTGGAGGCCTAAGTGAACCGGCATCGCCACAAGTCCGCGGCCCTGCAGGTGGCGCGAAACAGAAGAGTCGCTTCTTCGACTCCGTTCCCAAAAGCCCTGACGTGAACTCTCCGCAATCGCGATTCCAATCACCTCGTATTCAGCCTGGCAACAACCTTCCACCTGCCAACCGCAACATGGTCGACGATCCCAATGGTTTCTTTGGTCTTCCCATGCCCCAGAAGGCGCCGCAGGAGTCGTCTGCACTGCCGTTCCCGCCCAGCAACGTTGTATCTCCCGAACCCACTCAGCCTTCCAATGGTCAGCGCGACTCTTATCCGCCACAACATCGCCCTAGCGAGCCTAACGCAAGTGCTCCGCCTTCTCGTGGTCCACCCTCTCGCGGCCCTGCTACTCCTGATGTCGGCATTCAGAACCTCCTCGCAGCTCAACGAGCACAAAGACCTCACGCATCAAACAAGGACAGCGAATTCTTGCTTGGACTTCTACAAGGCCAGGGACCCCGTCCGGCATCCCAACAGGCCCGTCCTCACCAAGACTTCAACCTGTGGGTTGGCCAGCCACCCGAGCCTCATGCTCCCAAACCACGTGCACCTCCGCCTCCTGGTCTGATTGATGACCAACTGTTGCGCAACGCGCCACCAGAAATGTCGAGACCTGAGCAACAACCGATGCAAGGCCAAGATCTCGGTCGCAGAACTTCACAGCGTGCACCTACAGGTGCGCCACCAGGATTTGACGAGCACGCCATGTTCATGCAGCAACAAATGCAGCAGCGTCGTAACTTTCCCGAAGGTCCCCAGCAGCCGCAGCAGCCTCCTCCGAACCGTCGCATGCCCGGACACCCCAGCATGTCTGGCATGATGCCTCCGCAACAACAGCAGCAACAGCCACAGTTCCCGCCCGACTTCCCTTTCATGCAGTCGCCGCCCCTTCAGCATCAGGGACCCCCTCAAGGAGGCCCACCTCCTGGTTTTGCGCCCAACATGCGTCACCCACAGGGCTTTGCAAATGTCCCCAACATTTTCCAAGCACAGCAGCAGCGTGAGCCTCCTGGATTTGCTGGCATGATGCAGAACCCGATGTCTCCACCAGTCCCGCCCCCCGGGTTTGGCGCTCCTATGCCGCCAGGTCTCATGGGCATGCGCTCTCCTCCAGACGGCGTACCTGCTGGCGCTGGCTTCAGAGGTGCTGGCCGTGGTTTCGAAAACTTCGACGGCCAGAGGCGCTAGAATAGCCTTGAGTGGCTGCGCCTTGCCGCCGAGATCTTCGTAGTAGCACGAGATTTCGTGTTTGCTAACTTAGACCAAGCACCATACCAGGTGACGAACAACATCGTGATCACAGATCTCGCGGACTGTGTCACAATCTGCCCGCAAACAGATTTTGTGGTCATGTCAATGTCTGGCGGCGGCGATGGAGGACAGCGGGAGATAAGGATGGATTCCACACTTCCAACTGCGAATACTGTTGGGAAGGAGAGCGCAGATAATGACACAAACGGGGACTCTACTGGCCCCTCAAACAATTTAATCACACGCTCAAACGGCAACACCAATCCCCAACTTCCAGAACGTCCCAGGCAGGGCTCACAACTCAGTCCCTCTGCTACTGAATTTGTTGTTGGCGCGCCGGCCTACCTGCAGCAGTCTCCAATGCTCGTCACCGGTCTTGCAGCTCGCGGCAGCATTGACGAAACTCCGATCTCGCCAACTTCAACCCGGGAACCGCAAGAATATCGTGGAAGGCCGTTGGCGAGAACTCCTGCACAAATGCCCGCCATAGCGGACACAGAAGATCAACCTGCCACTGGCCCGTCCACGTCGATTCCGCAACAGGGGCTACCAAATACCGCCCAAACTGTTCAAGAGCACGACCGAAGTACGACGGACGCAGCTCGCGCTCTGATGATGCTCGCCGATATCGACCAGAACTTACAAGTACAAGGAGTATCTAGCAGAGACTTCGCTACGGACCCGGCACCAGTCGATCGCTCCTCGGTCTCACCTCCCAACGAGCCTCTCCTTGACCCGCAAGCACGCAGCATTGCCAGCAGTGACTCTGGTACGAGCATGTTACGTAGGCCACAGCCTGCACAGTTTTTCTTGCCTAGCGACTCTTCAACTTCGGCGGCTCCGACGCCTGCCCAACAGCCTGTCTACACAGGTGCACAGCTGCAACGCCAACTGGAAGCATTGCCGAATGGACCAAATGTGTACGCACAGAGTGAGCGTAGACCTGTCCCGCTCCACAGACAATCACATATACATACGCTGTCGACCAGGACATCACATACCCCCTCAACTCCCTCACATGTGACTCTGGAGCAACGCCGTAGGGACCGCCATTCGACCACAGAGTCTCTGCGCCGGGACCAGGTTTATCTCGATCAGCGGTTGAGGATATTCTTCAGACCAGCGACGCCTGATTCGATAGAGATACGAGAACGATGGTTTGCAATGCAAGACAGATGTGAACTTGAGCGACGTCGTTCAGTCGAATTGGCAGAGGTGCGTGCGCAATCTAGACTTGCACGTTCCACGCTTACACCCCGTCAACAAATGGAGTTGTTTGCATGGCAATCGGCTGAACTCGAAGCTCGCCTGCGCTGGCGTTTCCGGGAAGCTCGCCAAAGACTTATTGCTCAGCAGGAGCGGAACGAGTCGGCTCGACACGCCAGGGAGCTTGAGCGGCGCTTGTCCATCGAGTTTGGTGAAATCGACCTGCCAGTCGATACACCTGGTTACTTGGAGGGACGCTCGCCGGCTTCTTCGACGCCTTTCAGTCCACCCTCATCGAATGGCGAAAGAGTGCTTGTGTTGCGCAGACGTTCCGAGTCATCAAGCCCTGTTGTGATTGACACCGGTTACACGCCTGTGCCTGTGATTGCTAATGGCAGAACACCCGAGCAGCGTGCACGAGACCCTCTCCCAGATGTGTCCAGATGGGTGCCTGCTATCAACGGCAACCCTGCGGGTGTTCGTCTACGCCGCTTGACAGATAGCGAGGTCGGTTCGAGTTCGCCTTTCTGGCTTGACCCGCGCGGTGATGACGACGATGAGGCTCTGTCTCCTGGTTCACGCTCACCATTGCGAGGAAACTCACCGGCGCAAGAAAGCTCACCATTTGAAGCAAGCTCACCATTGGAAGGAGAAGCTGGACCAAGTACCTGGGCGCAAACCAGAAATCGCAATGGAAAGAATCCTATGCCACCCGCTTCACGCCCAACAATGGGATGCGCGTCAAGGCCGAGTGATCGTGCGCAGCAACAGGCTCCCAGGCATCCCAGCTACTCGGCACAACTAGACAACAGCAGAGGAAATCGGATGAGTATTGTAACACCGGTTGCAATGCACGTACCAGGCGATACGAATGTTCCTGTTGCGCCACCTCCAACTGCACAGCGGGAGAGGCGGCAAGATGAGCACTACCGGCTTTTCGACCACGGTTTGAGCGATGGCGAAGGAAGCGATCGGGTAATCGCCTCGTCGAGCAGTGAGGGCAGCGAGGGAACTCCTGACTCGGGTATGGACGATGAAGATGGCGGTATTGATTTGGTGGACGATTGAACGCCGGAATGGAAGAAGACGGTAGGAACGGTCTTTACGATTAGTATTGTGGCTGTGGAGTAGCTATCTTCTATAGGCATGGAAACATTCTTTCAAAAGTTTTCTTCATGTATTGCTCGTTCGAAGTTACTTGAATGGAGGGAGGCCGAACCGCATGTCGTTCGCTCCCGGGATATCTTGAGATGCCAGTGGCGGCGGCGGCACTCAAGAGCTCTAATGTGAAGTTGGCTAGAACTGGCCAGGGCCCAGTGGCAATTGTCATCAGTTCGTTTTCATGACTACCGACGCGTTCCAATCCAAACGTAAACTTTTAGTTGATACGAGCCGACCGACCACTCAAGCCTTAGGCGGCAGCACAGTCGGTGGTGCAGGTCGGCTTGTAGTCCTGGGAAGCTCCGGCACCGTAGTCGTCGGCATACAGGCGCAAGCGCTGCTGACATTTGCAATCAAGTCGTTCTTCTTTCCTTTGCCCTTGTCCTTGCCCTTACCCTTTCCACCACAAGACTTCTTAGCATAGTCGGGCACGAGGCTCTTGTCATCGTTCTGCCTAACAAGGAAGCCTCCGCAGAACCCCTCACTCTCCTCGCCATGCTTCTGCAGAGACTTGAGGCAGCGATCGGCCTTCTTGCACTTAGGAGGGCTCGGACACTCCTTGCTCGTCATCTTCACGACGAACGAACCGCGCTCGATAGTGTGCACGAAGATGAAACCGGACTTGAAGTTGGCGTATGAGGACCAGGATCCAAGGAAAGCAACGGTTCCACCACCCTCATTCTCGTCGTCTTCGGGGTACACGTCGAAGAAGCCAGCCTCGCACATGCCTGCACCGGTAGGGTCTTCCTTGACGGTGGAGATGTCGACCACGTTGAGACCGTTGCCGTAGTTGGATTGGTAGAGATACCCGTCAATGACGTATTGGTTGTGGTCGATAGAACGAGTCTTTCCCGCATAGTTGCCAGTGTATACTGGGTGCTCGAGGTCACGGATGTCGAAGATGTGAGTGGTAGGCAGACCCTGTGTCATTGGTCCAACCTTGGCATCACGCTCATCGAACTCGTCGTCCATGAACAGGTACTCCTGGTTCATGACATCGTTGACAGCACCTTGGTGAATGTACTCCGCTCCTGGGAAGGTTGTGATCGAAATGATGTTGGTGGTGTTGCCGACCTTGTCCGTAACATCGTAGATGGTAATCGTATCCTCGTTGTATCCATAGCAGATATCGCGGCCTTCGTATCGCTTATCAGGGCCTCTATAGACCAGACATTCTGCGTCATGAACGTAACCGTCGCCGGCGGCGCAACCCGGTGACCACGGGTTGGCTGGGTCGGTCATATTGAGATAGATCAGTCCACCACGGCAGGGAAGATCACCTCTGACTCTGATAGTTGCATTGCCACCTACTGATCCGACTGCAATGGCGTAGTTGAGCTCCTCGTTGACAACGATGTTGTGAGTGCGACCAACGGGAAGCTCGTCCCAGTGTCCGGTAAGATCGGCCTGTGTGAAGTTCGTCGGACTGCTTGGGTCCAACGTGAGTAGCTTCTTCATGTCGAAGATCTGGACTCCGTGGTGGATGGCCTCGGAGCCAACGACAGCATAGTCGCGAAGGATTCTGATCTCTCTCCAGTTGGAGCCCTCGTCGTCGTACTGAGGGAGACGACCAAGGTAGACAAGCTTACCCTCAGAGCTAATCTCGGCGAAAGCAGTGCCGTCATATTGGCCAATTGCAACAAATTCACGGCCATCTTCGGACGTCCAACCCCAGCTGGATGACCCACGAGCGTAGTCGCTACCCAGATCAGCGTGAGAGAGGAAGTGGTAAAGATCGATCTTCATCCCGATGTCAGCTTCACATTCATTCGCGCCTTAGTTGCAATCTCTTACGTTGTTGCATCTGAAGGTGTTGTTGGTGTCACCAGGGATGGCAGCTGCAAAGCCGTTTTCGCAAGGTGTGTAACCCAACTCAGGGTATCGTGAGCTGTCCATCAAGCCGGCCTCAAGTTCTGCCTCCCATTGAGCCTGTGTCGAAGGTTAGTCAAAGTTACATCCAGGCTGAACAACGAAGCTGTACCATCTTGATACCCATGATACGAGCATGGACGGTACCATCCGCATAATCCGCAGCAGAACCTTGGCCAGCGGCTCTGCTCACGCCTACCAGCGTAGAGCACAGAGCCGCAATGGAGCAGAGATGAACCATGGTGAAGAAAGTCAAATAGGGTTGAAATTGTGCTAGATTTTCTAGCTGTGAGACATGAAGAGCCCATATTCGTGGGATATGTCTACCATTTAAATATGGATGGCGACGACCCGTGGCTTGGGGAAGTTACCGCGCCATTATTCGTGATTGGGAGAGCTGATGAGTCTCTCAAGATCCAAGACTTGGGCGTATCCATTTGAGCCGCTCAGACTGCAGTAAAACGTAGGTGGTATGGACTGTGAAGCTGATAAACAACTCTTGGCCGATGATACCCAAGCAGAAAAGATACTTGGACCTTGATAGCAGACAGCTTGGCGACAACCTTACCGCAGTTCGAAAGAGGCTCTGGCAGAAGCATTTAGTAAAGTAGAGTCCGGATATCTGGACCTTCTTCTATGTTTACTCGGTCTCAAACCTCGTTTATCTCAATCGTATAGCACACTAGATCACCCGAATATCACGACGTTTCGCATTGATTTTTGCGGTATCCTGGATGTCGACATCTCTGTCAAGCGGAGCCGTTGCGGGGTGGCCTTGGAATATCTTGGACTCGTAATATTCTTCCATATGCATTACCTTGGCAACCAGCCTACATGAGGCAGGTAGTTGTGGCAGTGTAGATACGGAGAATGGTCTCAGAGCAAGGGAAGTCTCCTGGAGACAATGTTGATAGTGATAGATACCTTCTGTCAGTTTTGCCGATCAGGTTCTTCCATGTCAGTTGCCCACTCTCAGAGGTGCAGGTCGCCGCAAAATCGTGTCGCCGTAGCAGATAGGACCTTGCTCATGCTTCTTCAAGCACCTTGAGCAATGTGTCTTCGGTCGTGACGCGGTCTGTCAGAGCCGCAATCAGGAACGGTCGTGTTGGCAAACGTCCAGTCTTCCATTGAGAATGGATATCTTCGAGAGGTCCGAAGGTGTTGAAAGCATTCCCTGCGCGGCAAACCTTGCGGATCCGGGTGCGCAGTGTCCTGCTCTCGTCGGTGTAAGGAAAGAGTCCGGCTAGACAATGACTCTGCACACAAGTGCTCTGACCTTGAAGGCCCAAGGTCTAGCCAGCACAAGGGCGTAAAACGCTATCATGGAAGGAGGCACAGACTCTGCTTTATAGCCAAAATGCTGAAAGCATTGCAAGCGAGTATTCGCTCTCATACTTGCTCACAACACTTGTCCGGCATCAGGATCACAATTGGACACGTGATACGCAACGTTTTAGCCGGGAAACCAAGATGGTGGAGCCGTTCAGTCGGGATAATTGGAGCAGAACTATCCGTGCCCATCCGTGCTCTGGCGGACTCGAGCTCCTAGTCGTCCGTAGTCGGGATCCACGCAGACGTCACGCCTAAAATCAGCCTTGGGGAGACGTCTATGAATTTGTTGAGACATGTGTAAGAGGTGACGAATCATTTGCTGTTTGCTCCTACACGACTGTCTTCCATTTCTCTCAAGCACTGATCGCAACTTCCTCAGCGCATTGAGTCGCTTTGCAAACTACCACGATGGCGAACAACGATAGCTTGTACATGGTAGGCAACGGAACCATTGTCATATGTGTTGATTTATGCTAAGATAAGCCGATTTAGGGGTTTGACCTCTCGACCCAACAACTGAAGTGTGAGATCTACGTTGCCAGTCGCATGCAATATTGGAGCTAACAGCGACCAGGCATTGTCGTCAACTCCGAATTGAAGCACCAGCACGAAGCAAAGGTTGACTTCGACGCCGACTTTGGCTCAAAGTATGGCATCACCAAAGGTGTGCTCACAAACCCGAGCGAAGGCGAAGTCTTCGCACCCACAGCAATGTGGCTTGAAGCTGTTGACCTAGTCCTGCAGCGTCTCAAGGACGAAGGTGTGGACTTCAGCAAGATCAAGGGTCTTTCTGGTGCTGGTATGCAGCATGGAACTGTCTTCTGGTCGAAAGAGGCAGAGAGCCTTCTGTCGAGCCTTGATTCGAACAAGACTCTTTTGGAGCAGCTGTCGAACAAGCAGAAGAGCGCTTTTGCGCACCCTCACAGCCCCAACTGGCAAGATGCTAGCACGCAGAAGCAGTGTGACAAGTTCGATGTGCAGCTTAAAGACCCCGAGACTCTTGCTCAGGTCACCGGCAGCAAGGCTCACCACGTATGTATACCCGTGTCCAGATTTCGGCAAGCAAGCTAACAAAGTCCACAGAGATTCAGCGGTCCTCAGATCATGCGTTTCAAGACCAAGTACCCGGAGCACTACGCCAATGTTTCACGCATCTCTCTAGTTTCTTCCTTCTTGGCTTCCGTGTTCCTGGGCAAGGTGGCCCCTATCGATATCAGCGATGTCACTGGCATGAACCTGTGGGACATCAACAAGGGCGACTGGCACGACGACTTGCTGGCCCTGACTGCTGGTGGCAAAGACGGCGCAGCAGACCTGAAGCAGAAGCTCGGCCACGTCCACGAAGATGGTGGCAAGATCTTTGGCAACATCAGCGAGTACTTCGTCAACCGTTTCGGCTTCAGCAAAGACACTGGAGTTATTGCATTCACTGGCGACAACCCTTCAACTATCCTTGCCCTGCCCCTGCGGCCTTCTGATGCCATGGTCTCACTGGGCACGAGCACGACATTCTTGATGAGCACACCGGCCTACAAGCCCGACCCTGCCTACCACTTCATGAACCACCCGACCACAGCGGGCCTATACATGTTCATGCTGTGCTACAAGAACGGTGGCCTCGCGCGTGAGCATATTCGCGACTCCCTCAACTCATCGGCAACCCACCCAACCAACTGGGACACCTTCAACGACACCGCACTCTCCACCGCACCTCTCTCACAAAAAGACGACACTTCCGACATGCGTCTCGGCCTTTACTTCCCCAGGCCAGAAATCGTCCCCAACGTCCGCGCCGGCCAGTGGCGCTACGGCTACAAGCCAGAGAGCGACGAACTCAAAGAACTCCCCGCCGACCCTTCGCCAGACGACGCCCGCAACATCGTCGAATCACAGATGCTCTCTCTGCGTCTTCGCTCGCAGAACCTGCTCAAGCCTGAGCCGGACCAAGCGACCGGTGCCATGCTCCCGCCCCAGCCGAAGAGAGTCTACCTCGTCGGAGGCGGCAGCGCCAACCCGGCGATCGCCCAGCTCTGCGGCGAAGTTCTCGGCTCCACTGAGGGCGTGTACAAGCTTGACATCGGCGGCAACGCATGCGCGCTCGGCTCGGCGTACAAGTCTGTGTGGGCCGTTGAGAGGTCGGAGGGCCAGACTTTCGAGGACTTGATTGGCAGTCGCTGGGACGAGGAGAAGTTCGTGAAGCGCATTGCGGATGGCTACAAGAAGGGCACTTTCGAGAAGTATGGTGAGGCTGTCAAGGGCTTCGAGAAGATGGAGAAGCTCGTTGTTGGTGCCGAAGGCAAGGGAAATGTCAGGGAGAAGGGCGTTGCGATCTTTGCGAACGAGCATGGCGATGGCTCGGTCGTGCACTGAGCCACATGGAATGAAAGTAAACGAATGAAGTAACGTCATGAAACAACTGAATGATCCGACTCGAACTGCAGTCTAAGTGTTCTCTATTCTTCAATCGCCCGTGGCGGCAGTATTTTCGTCTCCTCTTGGGTTTGCCACACGATTGCGTCGCACAAAAGGCTGTAATCTGAGACGGTTGTACCCAACGATCATTGCGGGCCTTAAGTACCGCCCCTCTCGTTCCCATGAGTGTCCAGCCTCCTCCATCGTCCCATGATGTCGTCGCCATTGCTTGTGCCCACTCCCTCATGCATACCACCCTTGGCCAAGGATCGTCGCTCCCACGACGGACATCCTTCCACATCCCGTAGCCTTGAGCCAGACATCACTCTTCCGTCGAGCGCAGCGCGCGCCAATCCATTCCTCAAAGTCAACACCTTCAGGCATGGCCTTTCAACCGCCTCCCTCCATAGTCGCGACCTGCTTCGCCAGCTGTCCAAAGAACGACTGGTTGTTCGCTGCAGTCCAACATCAGCTCGCCAATCCTCCAAAATTGCACCTGGCGCACGCCGCTACGACTCACCCTTGCCCGCGCCCCAAGCACCGCTCTTCGCAGCACCCTGCGCCTCTTGCACCTTGTACGTCGCGTACCCAGCATGCGCATCCCTAGCCAAGAAAGCTCTCACTTCGGCCGCATTGAAAGCCGGAGTTGTAGGCGTTGGCGCAGCGCTCTCTGTGGTTGTTCGTCCATTGCTGGACTCGCGGCTTTGGGTGGTGCGTTGCGCCCAGAAGTTGCCTGGTTGCTGGGCTGGCTTGGTCTGAGGCTGGTTTGCTTGCGATTGCTGGGCGGGAGAGGGCGAGGCGGTGGTGGAGCGGTTTTGGGGTGTTCGTGAGGCGGCTTGTTGCTTGGAGCGGCTTTGCCAGACGCTGTTGCGCGAGAGAGGTTAGTGGCGAGGCTTTGGGGTATTGATTCTGGAAGTGCTTACTTTTGCGGTTGGCTTGCCATGATGTGTGAGTACGAAGTGGTTTGATCGCGCGATAGCTATTGTGTAGGTCCTTCGAGAGAGAGAGACGTGTTTGGCAATCTATTGGAGATGAAGCGCGCTGGATCACACGGGCCGAGGTCTGTGGAACATTATATAGCGCATCAAGGACATGTGAAGAAGGTTGAGCGCAAGATGCATGGCAGGCGTAAGAAGATCATAGATTGTGTCAGATATTGTATTGATTTGTGTTGCTGAGTAAAGACAAGAGAGCCACCTTTGGGTATCACAAAACACAACGCCATAATCCAACACCCAGTCATCCCAGTTTCGTTTCGCATAGCACATTGCTCAGGACTCATACAGTAGTCATTCGCATATCCTCATCCACCTCGCGGGCTTCATTAACAAGCTCCTCGATGTCCTCAGGTTTGAGTGCCGCAGCTGATTTATCGAGATCTGCGACCACATTCTCAAGGCCCTTCATTATGCCCTCGATCTCCTTCCTCTGTTGTAGCACTCTTTGCATAATCTCTGCATTCTCGGTTTGCAGTGCTTCCTGGCGCATTTGAAGCGATTGTGATTGTTGTGAGAGTGAGGGTGCCAAGTGTGAAAGATACAGCTGTTGCGCAGGCAGCGCATGAGGTCTGCGAAAGTATTGAATCAGTAAAAGTCAAGCCGACAGAACATTGGAAGGCATCTTACGGGATTGGAGCTTGTACAGGCTGTCCGTTTGCTTCGTCCTCCGCTTTCGCTTTGCGCTTCTTCGCGTCTTCAATCAAAGCGTCCAGCTCGTTCAGACTGGGCACAACATTGCGCTCTGTGAGGATGTCCTCGAAATTTGTGCGCATGTTGGACCCCAGCCGGTCGTTGAATTGCTCATGGAGGTGCTTGATACTACCAGGCACTTCCTTCGCAGGCGTAGGGAAGCATGAGGCGAAGTTGTTGTAGCTGCACGTCTTCAACACGTGCGCAATCGCATCGGCATACAGCTTCTGGAGGGCTGTTGCGCGCGGGCCTGGCGCGGTGGCTACAGGTGGTGGCGGCGCGGGTGAAGGCGAGCGATCTTGCTCTTGAACCTGTGCGTCTTCCATGGGCTGGTCTGCGGTGGCCATGCTGGACGTTGCTATATGGCTTGTGTTGGCGCGTAGGTGCAAGTGTTCGACACGAAGTCGCAAGCTAAAACAACACACTGCCCAATCCGGCGTAGCTGCGAACTCTCACACAGCTTGGCGATGGAGTTCTCGTGGGTGAAGAACAACCGTTACAACACCTCTTCTTCACGCATACATCTATGAAGGATCGACCATTACCTTATTCGGCCATACGTTGTTTCTCGCTTCATTGATATATGAACGCTGCAAGTACTACTGTACCAGGACACGCTCCAGCAGCAGATTCATTCGGCTTGCTCGACGCAGTATCGCCAGTGTGTATATCAAACTACTGAGGCGGTATCTCCAAGACCTCACCATATCTGCGACAATGTCATTGTCTGTCTGACGTATGGCCATCATGTGGAGACCATGTTTGCTGGTCATTTCACTCTTACGCCTCTCCATCGCTTCTGCGTGGTCCAAGAATAGCCATACCCTTTTGGGGGCTCAATTAGCCGCCCAAGCCTCTCGCGCGCGCCTCACGACGTCCACATTCGCGAACGCTTCACTGAACAGTCGCCGCGGAGTCTATAATAGTCCTGTTAGCCGCGGTCTGCGGGTCAGACCTTTATCTCGCTAACAATGACGTTCTTCCATTCAGGTACCCGCCGTCAAGAGACCATTGAGCGGCCTACCTGGCCGCCCTATGCGGTCGGTATGGAGTAGCGCCGGCCCCGAGGCCAACATGGTGTTTCAGAACACATACAGACGCCCAGCTTGGAATAGTAGCCATGAGTATGATCGAAGCGAAACCTCTCTTTGCTCGTTTCAAAGTCTTTTGGCGCCTGAGGATTTCGTCCTGAAACAGGTACCGTACAGATTCACTTCACCGGTCTTTGGCGCCAGGAACTGGTCTGGAGAAGGCCGTCGGGCTTGTATAAGATGGCCATCTCACCACCATAAGGCGAAACAACAAAGGCCATCAACACAAGACCGCCCCAGTCCTCGTTTCCTTACTTCACTCTCTCTTTCCTTATTTCCTTGTTTCCTTGAGTCTTTCCTTCGTCTCGTCTCAGTCTGGTACTCGGCGTCCTATCTTTCTTCTAATCGATAATTCGACAATTTTTTCGCGTCCCTCTTTACTCTGTGCTTGACGCACAGCGACGCCTGGATAGCGTCCTTCTCCTTTCACGAATACATTGGTGTCACTCGACTGCTCGACTACTGCAACGGCTTTCCTACAAACGACTTTCACGATCACTGCCATACATGCCCTTTCTTAACAATCTACCGATCATGCCAAAAGAGGCAAGACCCACCATGTCATACTCCGGAGCATCAACGACCGCTCCTTACCCGCAACCCAACGCCGCATCTCAACGAAACGCTGCCATCTGGTCCACATCTGACGATGAAATACTTCTTCGTGCCCGTGCATCGGGCCTCAACTGGCAACCAATCGCCAGTAGAAACTTCCCCAACAAGACGGCAAATGCCTGCCGCAAACGGCACGAGCGATTGATCGAGCGTCGACACGTCGACGACTGGGACAACCAGAAGCTCGAACTGCTCGCTCAAGAGTACCTTGCCTGCAGGAAAGAGATGTGGGAGATTCTTGCAGCACGTCTCGGTGAACGCTGGAACGTCGTTGAAGCAAAAGTGAGTGCAAGCGCAATGCCATCCGATCCATCAACAACTAACACCCAATCTCAGTGCATGGAAAAAGGCGTCAAGCTACTCCAAACCACAGCCCGCACAGCGCAACGCAAAGCCTCGGCCGACCATCACGCCCAGGCCTATTGCGTCGAAGACCGAGGTATTTCAGACCACAACAGCGACTCCGGCATTGTGCTGTGTTCCGGTTCCGAGCCTGATATGGAGGCCACAGACGAAATCGGCGACATCGCTCCTGCTTCGATGTCCAGCAGACACGGCGCCAGCGCCTCCTGGTCCGAGTCCTACAGTCGACAACAAGAGCGTCTACACCAAGAGCACTTACGCTCGAGGAGCTTGCCGCTTCCACTGCCGCAGTACCAGCCACCAATGCCGGTGTCGCGAGCTGGCAAAGCTCACGGCGAGGGTGTCCCTGCGAGAGCACTCGCGGCGTCGAATCTAGGAGCTATCTCGTATGGGAGTTCGGCATATGCTTTGCAGCGCTACTCGCCAGAAACACAGCAGCGCTTGAGCATTCAGTCTGTTCTTTCGCCGGAAGAACCATCCAGTCCCGGTGCGAGCCACTGCGAAGCAACGAATTACGACCACGACGGCCAGAACATGCGTTTTAGATGATGTTTGTCCGTCTTTCTTGTCATTTTTCCCACTTTTCTTTTGGGAGTTGTTGTTTCTGAGGCTCGGCTGTTTCATTGCTTTGTGGTTCGGGTTCTCTTGACGCACGCATCTGGTTCCATGTACATTATTTTGACGCTTTCACGTATTGAACGGTTACGACACGATTCCATGTCACGGGTGCTCAGCGTATATTTTCTTCGACCGTAGAATTGGATTATGGACTGGCAGAATAATCTGCAGTCTGTGAGGAACATGCACGTTCTTGAAGGAAGGGGCACTGCATCGACGAGATTACCAAAAAGGTGAGTGGAACAAAGACTGTTAATGGCAAACGCATGTTATGCTAATATGCTCTTAATTCATGCTACCCAAAGACCTCTCACAACGCTAGCTTTCGTATCGCCAACGCATTGTCAGCCTGGTCGTCTTCATCTCCAATCTCATCTCTCAGGATCTTCACCTGCTTCTTGATCTCCCGCCACAACACTAGCTTGTCCAGATCGTCATCACCACTCGCGCCGTCCTCACTTTCGGCACTACCACTCCTCGCCGCAATAGCCAACAAACTCGCCACCATCGCCTCCTGAATATAAGCAAACGAGAACCCGTCCGTAATGCCCGCAATAGCCTCACAAAGCTCATCCGGGAAATCGACCTCCTTGTTGCTCTCCAGTTTCTTCTGCCAATACTGCGCGTACAGCACGCGCTGCGGCTTGTTCGGATTAGGGAATAGATACTTCCTATCGAAGCGCGACGGGCGCTTGGAAATGCCCGGGTCGAGACGATCGAGGTGGTTTGTTGAGCCGAGCATCAGGATGCCGTCGTTGCGCTTGATGCCGTCTACTTCATTGAGGAAGTACGACCGGACGCTGTCCTGCACGATCGAATCGAGGTCTTCGAAGACGAGGTAGCAGGGCGCGGTGCGGCGGGCAAGACTGAAGATTGCGTTGATGGAGTACTCGGGGCCGCCGAAGGAGCTGAGGCTGCGGACGTAGAGGGTTGGGATTGGGGCTTTGCGCTCGTAGAGGGCGTGCATGGTTGCTTTGATGGAGATCGTTTTGCCGTTGCCTAGGTTCACGTTAGGGGCGTTGATGGTGAAAGTGCTCTTTGCGCAGACTTACCGGGAGGACCGTAGTAGATGATTCCTCGCTTCCAGGGAATCTTGAGGTTCTCGTATGTCTCCCTTGAGTCGTAGAAATGGTCTACATCGGCTCTAATGGCGTCTTTCATGCTCTTGTCCAAGATCACATCATCCCAGCTTGCTTTCGAAACGCTATCCCACAGCTCCGCGCTCTTTTGCCAGTATCCACCATCGAACACCCAGACCTCGCCATGTAGCTCGTTGGTCCACTTGCCCGCCGCCAGCAGCAAGCGATCGGTCGCTTGCACGGAGGGCGAGAGAACGTACTGCTGGGTGACGTGAGGGTATGACGACGATCCATCACGACCATCAGCGACGAAGACAACGTACTCTTTCCCTTCCCAATCCAGAAGGAACTTGCCAAACTTGACTGTCTCCGCCAGTCCACCCTCGTCGCCATGCAGACGAGTGGCTGGCGGCACGAAGCTACTCCATCTCAAGCGGTCTTTCTCGTTGTCGATTGAGGCGAGGCCGCCATTGCCGGAGCTGGCGAATGTGATGAGGTTACAGGATGATTGGGGGACGATTGTGAGGTGGAGCGAAGGGTATTCACTGCGGAGGGATTCGACGATGACGGCGTCGGTGTTGATGCGTTGGGCGGAGGAGTGGTCAAAGTAGGTGCGAGCGGTGTGGTTCTGCTGAGGTTGCTTCCCGCCGCCGGTCATGGTGAGCGATGTGGTATGATAGACAAGGTATGCAAGTTGTGCTGGAGCGGACTGGTGATCTAGAGATACTGTATAGTTGCTGCTGCCTGGCGAACTTAAGGTTTCGCCTGTGATGTGATGCCAATGCAACGGTGAGAGAGGCTGGGGCTGGCTGATAAGCAGGCGACTGATGGAGCAGTGGGCTTGGTTACGGTATGGAACAGCGACAAGGCACGACGAGGGATTGGGATTCAATATTGAGATCTCGTAGAAATGTGCAGTACAAACTGAGATGTACTCAGTGCCTACGCAACCGCGGTATGACGAACAGCTATCCCTGGAGCTGGAGCTCTCTCAATCAACGACTCCACTATGGCGGGGAATCCCTGTCCGTGCTTCAGCCCTGATATACGAAGCGAATACGAGCATGTCGTTCTTTGAAGTCGTTTGGTTGTGTGTTCAATGAAAGCTTTATAAAGTCACCGAGATCCTTTACATCTCGCTGGCAACCTACAACTTCGCGGTAGTAGAGTGTGGTTTATCTTGCAAGGAGAAACCTCGAATCATTTTTGAAGCCATCAATGTTTAGCGCCTCCACTTGCGCGAAATTTAGATGATCCCTGGCCAGTGAACGAATCGTCGTACGTGTGTATCGTACCATGGCGTTTTCCTCCGCCAGCATCTTCTTGGCTATACAAGACTCGTCCTCGGCACATCACAGGTAGAGATTCGATTCCCTGTCAGCATCTAACCCTTACCTTACAGATCTTAACTCCACACTTCGACAGACAGTCATCATGGGCCAGCAATCCTTCGTCCAGAAGACGGCTTTAGTGACAGGCGGCTGTGGTGGCCTCGGCCGTGCTATCGCTGAGGCCTTCCTAGTAGCTGGAGCCAACGTGGTTGTTTGCGATATCAACGCGGAACTTATCGCAGATTTCAAGGAGAAGGTGTCCTCGGCGTATCCCGAGTGTACGCTTGCATTGCAAGTAGACATCACAAAGGACGAGAACATTGAAGACGTGTTCTCGCAGGGAGAAAAGCTCTTCGGTGGACTCGATTTTGTGATCAACTGCGCTGGTCGAATTGATAGATTCGATGCGGTGGCTGAGATGGTAAGAGCGTGGGAGCCACAGTCCACGATTCAGATGAGTGCAATAGCTGACTTGTGACTTTTACGTGTTTAGGAAAGGAAGACGTGGGACAGTGTCATCGCTCTGAACCTGACGGCTCCAGCTGTAGTAAGCGGTCGAGCCATTAAGCAGTGGCTGAAGGAAGGCAAGAAAGGTAGCATCGTAAACATCGCTTCGATCGCAGGAGTCAGAGGATTCACTTCCGGTATGTCAGCTACATTGTTTGTACATCCACGACCACACACTGACACTCGCCACAGGCGCCGCGTACACCGCAAGCAAGCACGGCTTGATCGGTCTGACGAAGAACACCGGCGCATTCTACGCCTCCAAGGGTATTCGCTGCAATGTCATTGCTGCCGGCGCGATGGCTACCAACATTTTCCAATCGGCTGGGCCAGGAGGTGTCAACATGGATGGCCTGGGAATGTTGACGAAGCATTGTATGTTCATACCTGGTACACGCTCTTTTCGTGTCTTTTTGAAACTGACGTATGTGACAACATTAGATCCAGGAATGAAGGGCGAAGATTTTTGCGACGTGAGCAAAGTGGCCGAAATTGTTCTGTTCTTGTGTTCGGATGCTGCTGAAGTCGTCAACGGTGCAGTGTGGACGGCAGATGCTGGAGTGACAGCACATTAGCGAGCAAGTACATGATGTGCGGCGAGAGTGACAGTGGTGTTGTTCTTGTTGTGTGTATATGGATGCTTATGAGGCTCGGTTTGAGTATTGCGTATGACACATTTGACGACACCCACAGCCAGTCTTCCTCTCAGCTGATTCTTCTGCGTTTTCGTACCTTCGGTTGGTGCGAATTATAGCACCCTATGATCATATGCCAGTGTGTGAGTATGGTAGTCATCTTAAGGGCAAGGTCGCAGTATCCTTTATCGGGGGTTTTAGGTAGTATTGCATATATTACCTAGGCACTTGTGATATCCTATCAGTATCTCGATGGCGGATCGTTTTCTTTAAGACCTCAAAGTCGTATGAGATCGTGTGCAATACTTCGCACTACCCGAGGGAATACAATACGTGGTTTGCTTAAGACATCCTGTACCAGTGAAAGGTACCAACATAGCATCCTCTGGTATTCGCACCAGTAATCAGAAAGCACGTCGCCCGCCTCTAAGTCCGGTCGAAACCCTTGATCATCAAGGTCATCCAGATCACCCATCTGATGCAGGGCTTGATCGGGCACCAGGAAGACTGCAGTAGTGAGTAGTACCTGACCCGCCAGAGTGATTGCAAGATCTAAACAAGCATTCGCACGAGCCGTGTCACGGCTTGGAAGCGCAACATAAACAGCGCATTTAATGGCACGGAAAGCATAAATGCATCCTCCATGCTTGGACTAACAATGGCACCTTGCAGGAAGACCCAAACGGAAGCGAGAAGTGCCGGCTAAAACTGGTTGCGTCGAGCTCTGCTCACTGCTCGCAGGCTGAATTCAAAGACCGCATGTACATGTAACAGTAACACCAAATGTTGAGCACCACTGGTATGGGCAAGTCTCGCCATCTTTTAGCCGCTAGATCGCGCGGGGTGCCACACACACTCTCATATATTAAAGGCGCCTCCAGGCTGCAGAAGCGAGGGGGATAAGCACAGCAAAGACTTGAGGCTGTTGCTTGACCGCCGGAGGCGTCGAATCAATGTCGCGGCAGAGGCAATTAAGCCGTCAAGCCACCGACTCTAAAGCTGAAGGATTTGTGATGTGCGCGTCGAGCACGTTTGGGATGTGTGAGAGGGAGAGAAGAGAAGGCCCACAGGTGCCCATGCGAAGATGCGCGTTCTACGTTAGGTCCAGTCGCAGTGAGGCTCAAACAAGCTTGCGCATGGCCGTGGAAAGGGACGTGCCAGATGTGCTGTGATTTTATGGGGCGTGAAGAGACGAGAAGACCGCGAGACCATCGCTTGCGAGAAGGAGCCGAGAGGCCGAGCACGACACCAGGCGCCATCTCTCCACAGTAAACAAACGGTGCCCTCCACAGCTCCACAACACTAATTTACCCATTTCGCCGACGGGCCAACGCACCGAAAGCAATCATGGCCTTCTGGACGGACAATATTCGTCAAGGATGGCACAGATGAAAAGGCCATCTGTGGTCCATTAACCATACCGCGAGATGTTGAGAAGCACGAGTACGCAATGGAAGCCGACTCCGGCCTCTCATCTCCGCACGCGACAAGGCGAGCCGGTCCTGGCTCTCGTCAAATAATAATTATAAATCACTGGATGAGGAACCTCACCTCGGTTCGAACAGAGACGGGTGAGCAGAAAGCCGACTTGCAGATGACTGGCTCGGAGCCTCTCAGACTACTGGCTTGACTGGCTATTCGCCTGTACGGCACTGGCGGATCATTGCAAGGGGTGGTAGGGCACAGAGCAGGGATCCAAACGGCGCCGCCAATCTGAACAGGTCGCTATACTGCACAGACAAGACGGGTGGTATAGCACTGTATTGCAGTGGACGGAAGGATTTGTTTGCGCTCCGGGTTGACTACCTATTCTGCCGTAACCCAGCGTGCTGGCACGCTTGCATGCGACTGTTTGGTGCTATTGTTTGATTGCGGAGAGCTGCATGGTGCGAGCGTTGGTGCCCTCGGTGCCGGTCTGAGCACACGGTCGAGACAAGCAATTCGAGCAGACTTGGCGCGTTACTCAGTGGCTGCTATAAGCTCGCCTGTGACATCAGTCCTACGATTTCGATTTGGCATGCTGATGACTGCCGACAACGGAACATGATTGACCACAGCGCGTCATTGATGCTCGTCATTTCTCTGGAGCGATCTCCGTCTTTCTGACAATTCTTATGGTATTATTCCTGGGCTGACAAGGCGGCGCAGATACTTGTCTACAAACCCTTGCAGGTCTTGCAGAGAGTGCCGTGCTGACCTCGCTCCACGATGCCCTGCGCGCGAAGAAAGCGCCCCATCACGCTAACATGCGGGTGGCATCCTATTCCTGCCCATGCCTGTTCGCATCCCAGCAGTGATTTGTATCAGAATGCCAGGCCGCGAGTGCCATGGCCGGAAGATGCGGCGTGCGCCCGACCTGCGTGTGACATTCCGTCTGCTTCCCCGGGCCACTCTCGAGCCACTTTAGGACGTTTAGTCAATAACTTTGATACCTGCCGAACCGACCGCGAGACGATGCTGATCGTCCTCCTTTGGTCCGTCTCCACAGGGTCCCTGATGGTCTCCAGAGATTGGAGCATCTGAGCATCTCCCCACACACACCCCGTGTTGTCGATGCTCGGCTGACGGAGGAGAGCTTGCAGTCAGTGCGAGACGCCAAAGGTATATAGCGCCAGTCCAGCCCACGCGCGAGAGCTC
>Ga0265797_10002779_pt1 | contig 28906 bp, 34 predicted proteins | sample P2T30metagenome_FD_192433 | JGI IMG/M metagenome (GOLD analysis project Ga0265797, IMG submission 192433) | Plant litter microbial communities from East Loma Ridge, Irvine, California - P2 T30 | ecosystem: Environmental > Terrestrial > Plant litter > Unclassified | place: USA: California...
ATTTTTAATCTAAGATAATATAGAGGTAAGGGAAGTAGTTTAGTAGAGGAAGTAGTTAGGATTTAAGGTTTAAAAACGATATAAGGTTATATCTTATTAATTAGCTCTGGTTTGACTAATCCTAGTAAACTGAATTAAAGCTTAAATATTCTTAACTTATAACCCTAAGTTTTAGGCCATTCTATTCATAGACTATAGAGATATAGTAATCTTAAAAAGTCCTCTTATTTTTAAAATCTAGCTACGATTTTTAAAATAAGCTATATCTCTATAACAAGCTAACCTAATTAGGTCTAATCTTCAATATACTAAAATTAAAATATTTATCGTAAATTTAGCTTATTAAACTTTACCTAGTTAGGCGTAATTAGCCTAGTATAGCAATAGTAAGACTTAGACTCCTAAATACTCTAGAATTCGCTCCAAGTAATTCTTAAAATCTTTAGGTAATATTATATTGAGGAATAAGCTTAGATTTAATCTCTTTTTAAGCCTATTATTAAGTATTATAGCTCTCCTTTAGGCTAATTAGCCCTAATTAGGGCTAGGTATATGATTTATAATATATTTCTAGCTAATTTCAGACGAACTAGGTAATTAGCTAGCCTAATTAGGAAGTTATAAGGATTTCTAGAATGAGGAGTTCTAAAACTCGATTTTTAGAATAATGAATCTAAAATTTATAACTTAGGGATTTACCTACTCATATTAAAATTAAGCTTTTTTTGAAATAGGTAGCCTAATTAGTCTTAGAATTTGTATTAGGATCGTAAAAGGCTAAAAAGTAGCTAACTTTTATTACTAGCTAGCTTCTCCTAACGTTACTATTATATTATTTGAATAGCTTTACTAATAACTTACTAAAGATAAACTTCGTATAGTTCATTAACGAATATAGTTTCATATCAAAAGTAGTATATACATATACTCTTATCTATCAATTCGCTATGCATCTACTCTACGCCTTGATATACTTCTTCAATCCCCTCAGCCTATCCTTCGCCTGTTCTAGCACATCATCCGGCTTGCAGACGGCGAATCGCAACCAGTCTTCGGCAAGGTGGGCATTGTCGTCGGTGAAGAACTCTGTAGGTGGGATCGCTGCTACGCCGAGCTCCTTAATGCAGAACCACGACAGCTTGAAGTCGCGGGGCCTGCTAGCGACGTGAGGTGGGAAGGGGTAGTCGGCGGGAAGCTCTACTTTGGCGAGGTTGACGAGGACGAAGTAGCCGCCTTCAGGCTCGGAGTACTATAGAAGAAGATGTTAGTGCTGTCACGCGAGCGAACTCTAGGCTATCACGACTTACAGGCAGTCCCAGCTCGTCCCAAACCTGGTTGAAACGGTCCAGCTTGCCCTTCATCTCGGCCTTGCTCTCTTCCCAGAAACCTCTACCCTCCGCCTGCTCGAATGCGACTGCAGTCGCTTCCTGGAGGGGGCTGACACTGGAGAAACAGATGCGCGTGTGTGCTGCTGCAACATACTTGATCAGATGCTCCGGTCCGATCAAGTAGCCGACTCTCCAGCCGGTGGCGTAGAAGAGCTTGCCCGCGCTGCCCACGGTCAACGTGAGAGCCGCGATCTCTGGGCTCAGCGTCGCGATCCGTGTGAATGGCACGTAGTATAGCTTGTCGTACACTTCGTCGGACAGGATGAGGATGTTGTGCTTGACGCAGAGGTCACCAATGGCTTGCAGCTCGTCACGGCTGAAGACCTTTCCGACAGGGTTGTGGGGTGTGTTGATGACGATCATGCGTGTGCGCTCTGTGATCTTGCTCTCCAACTCTTCCAGGTCGAATGTCCATTCGCCAGCAGATGTGGTCTTCGATGAGCCGTCGGTCGGAGGGTGTAGTGGCACGTAGACAACCTTGCCGCCAGGCATCTCAATGTTGGAGATGTATTGGTCGAAGAAGGGCTCGAAGACGATGACCTCGTCGCCAGGCTCGAGGAAGCCCATGAAGGCGGAGAGCATGCCCTCATTGGCGCCTGTGGTGATGGTGACTTCGGTCTCTGGGTTGAGGGTGCGGTTGAACGAAGGCGAGTAGGCTTCTGCGATTGCTTTCTTCAGGCGCGGGCGACCCTACTAGGTGCCATTAGTTGGTGATCACGGGGATGTATAGAGCATACTTCTGTGGTATCGTACCTTTGTTGGCGAGTACTGGTTGCATTCCACCTTACCCAAAGCATCGTGAGCGGCATCAAGCACGAATTGAGGAGGGTTGTAGCCGAAGAAACCCTGGCCCATGTTCACAATGGGTTGGACAGGTGATGCTTGCGCAGCTTCATTGACGATCGACCTGAATGCCTGTCAGCATATTCATTCATGCGATAGCGATCTGCCGTCACCAGCAGGAAGATATGGCTCACCAAACATCTTGCCTCTGGCCAGCCACTCTTGCGGCGGGCTTGAAAGGGTCTTGGACCATGGCTGAAGCGGTGAATGCTCTCAAACCTGAGAATGAGTTCTTCGAGTTGCTGAGGAGTGAGTGAGGGCGTACTCTAGTGGCGGCACGAGCGAATTGAGTCAACGGCGGCATGGTATAAACAAAAAGCGTTCGAGTCGCCGGTCGAGAAGTGCCCGCTTACGAGTGCGGGACCTTTAGCTCAGCACGTCATTTTAGCTTTCTCAAAGACCGAGGTCGGCTTTGATGAGATGCATCGTTATCGCAACAATCAACATTGATTTGAGACTGCCGTGACACTGAACCTACTTAAGGGGGAAGGAAGAATGAGGCGCTTCTCACGAGGTACGCGTTGCAATCTTGATTCAAAAATGCATTTCCCAATGCGTATTCATTGATGACACATTAGATATCTGGTGCGCTCTCTCAAGGCCACTAGCCGTGAATGATGACTTATATGCACTGTACAACAAACAGCCTTAGGCTTGTGCTCTATCCCAGACCCAGCCTCTTTACCAGAGTTTAAGCTCGAAACGAATTCCTTGCGGCCAGCCGCCTCCCAAGTGAACGCCGATATAGATAGGTATAAAGATCCGTAGGTAAAGCTGTGTTATCTCAAGCCCGATGGTGTCAAACCAAAGTCGTATTGTCGTATCAAACGATCTTTTCGACTATTTGTTGCTGTTCAGCATCGCCTGTACGCTTGCCAGGCGCTGCTTTAGTGAGTCGTGGTCGGAGAGTGTCTGTTGAATCGTGTCAGTATTGGAAAAGAGTAGATGCAAGGGCGGATACTGACCTCCGCATGGCTCATCTTTGCATTCACCAACTCCCTCTCCATCTCGTCCATCTCTTCCTTCAAAGCCCGATTCTCGTTTTGAACTTCAATGTTTCGTTGCATGATGCGATCCATCTCAGCCTTCAGCTTTGCCTCAACCTCTTCAGGCTGTGTGTCAATCATCTTCTGCAGCTCGACAACCTGGAACTTCAAGCCCTCATTATCATCAGCCAACGTGTCGTTGTCCATCTTCAAGCGCACCATGTCAGACGCCATGTTGACATGCTCCACATCGTGCTGCTGAGCACGCTCCTCCAGAGTGCGAACATATGAGGTAAGGTGTGCATGGCCTGATCGCAGAGTCTCGAGTTCTTGCTCTGCTTCCTTGGCAAGTCGTTGTGACTCTTCCCATTCAGTCGTGTACTCTGCAAGGGTTTCATCGCTGATGACAATAGCCGTTGCATCCCGGACCATTTCGTCTGCGCGGTACAACTCCTTGTCGGCACCGCCAGACACGGAACCAAAGAAGCCAGAGTCAAGTAACGATGAAGCGGAAGGTGACTTGTCGATGTAGACGTCAAAGAGCTTCTCTTTGAGGAAGGTCGTGATTTGAGCCATGTCCTTCATTCCGAGAAGAGCTTCCTTGTTGCGTTGCATAAGCACGATACCAAACTTCAGGATAGCAGTCATGCCTTCGGAGAAGAGGAGATCGTAGACCCGTAGGACCAATTGAAGTGGGAAGCGGTAGGCAAAGAGAGTGAGGAACCATTGCGTGGCGTAGAGTTGTGGGCCAACATGTCTTCTCTTCAGGTGGACGTACAAAGCAGGTTCCAAATCTTCAAGCAAACGCTCAAACTTGTACAGGTGGAGATGCAGACCAGGCATCTCGGGCTCAAATAGCGAGCGAATGTTGTACTTGTGCATCAAACGGACCAGCAATGTGAAAGCCTCTTCTTCGCTCATGTTGAAAAGCAGAGGCATTGCAATGAAGTTGATACCTTGTGCATATCCGACAGCTTCGTCGAATAGAGCGTAAGCTTTGCATAGCCCAAAGAGACCATCTTGTAGGCCGGCGGATTGGGCGTATTTGCTGAATGAAGTTCGCGCACCGAGATCCCGTTTGATGGCCTTCTCAAGTTTGACCAAAGCTGCTGCGTCTCGCTTCTGCTTTTCTGCAAGTAGCTTCATCTTCAGCTCTGAGGTGCTGCCATCAACTGACTGCGGACGCGATGTGAGATTTGAAGTTGCTGGCGTTGATAGGTCCGAGTGAACACTTGAACGAGATGATCCGGTCGAAGATTTGTCCTTTTCTGGAGCACCAACGTAGCTGGAGTTACCCCGTGACAAAGCCGGTCTCTGTTCAGCTTCGGTTCCTCTGGCTTTTAGTGTTTTGTACAAGGATTCCAGGTCTTCGCTTTTGCTGTCTGCAAGAACCTGCCAAACGACTCCACGAATCGCAGGCGGGATACCACTAGCAATCGCCTTCGCAATCTCTGCCCCGCCAGTCCGTTGTACCGCAGATGGACCTTCTTGGACCAGTGATTGCCACAGATCCCAGTCGACAGGGGCGGTCTCTGCTGCAGGTCCAGCCGCCATACCAGATGCCGTGCCAGGAGGAAGCTTACGATCAATAGGTGGCGATTTGAGTGCTGACGATGCTCTCCTTGTTCTGGTTTCCGGCGACTCCTTAGTAGGGCTAGTAACTGACATATCACCATCTCCATCTTGCAAGGCTTCGTCGTTACCATGCTCCTCTTGTGCTCTCAGTGTCGCGAATCTGTCTTGCAAGCTTGGCTTCATGTACGAGTCGCCTTCGGGTCCATCCACAATGGCCGAAAGTTTTGTCCCGTCGGTAGACGACGCTGAGCCGCCGGTAAGCCTGCGTTCTCTGGCAGGGACGGGCGATTTTGTCTTGCGCATGCTTCCCATCCTTCCAAAGAGTGCCCCGAAACCATTCGATGCTTTCCGGGCCAAGTTTCCAGGCACTGGAGGAGGTGACATGTTACCGGAAGAGTTCTTTCTGGGAGATGTTGGCGCTGATCCATTGACATCTGCAGGCAAGTCCTTGGTAGGTGATTGACGACCTGACGGGGTCTCCAGTGGTGCAGCCATTGTCTCGCTGATGCTGGGCTGGCTGACATTGACTGGGAACCTCGGTGAAACACTCCTCTGTCGGCCGTGGAAAGGCTTTTGAGGTGCACTCATGGAATTCCTCTGTGATGGTGGTGCCTTGGTAGGTGAAGATGGCTCTGCTGGGAATGCGCCTGGTGCGTCGGCGGCAGCTTTCACATTTGTGGGCGTGGGTGGCTCTACCTCGATGTTGTGCGTATCTTGCGAAGCGGTCGCTCCCTGTGATTGTGCCATTGCTGTGTCTGGTGCTGCTGGTGTGTGTTGTGGGACGTCATCTTTCTTTGTCTCCTCTCCAGAAGATCGTGGGGAGCTGGCGCTGGCGCCCTGTATTCCCAGACCCGTGGTCTCGGTATCTTGCTTAGGTGGCTTATTCTCGTTCTCGTTGGCTGCCGCTCGAGGTGTGTCCACGGCATCTTCGAAGGAGTCCTAAACACAAGTGGTCAGTTTCTGGGACAGGGTTGCAGACACCGCTCATTGGAATTGTATAACATACCGACTTCTCGCCTGGAGTTTCGTCCTCGTCGTCGTCTCGCAACTTCATAGCATTGCCCATGTTGGCCATGCTGATACTGAGTGGAGAGGCTTTACCCTTCCTTATATCTCGACTTCGGTGACGGCTCTGGGAACGACTGCTGGGCCGAACACTCTTCCTGCGATCGGGGATACCAGGTGCCTGGTTACGCTGCTCTGCGGGGAAATTGTGCGACAAGGACAGCGAAGGGTCGGGCGAGCTCAGGCTAGATACATCGCTGAGCGTGGGCGAAGAGGATGTGGAGGTCGAGACGGCGGGCTGCAGGTGGGTAGTGTTGATCTCGGAGTCTGGTTGTGGTGGTGCTGGTGCTTTGGCAGCTGCAGGTGCAGGGATCTCGGCGTTTCTTGCCATGGGTCAGGTAAAGCTCACGCGAGCGAGCGAGATCGAGGCGCGCCTGATTGCGAATCTAGAAGCCGAGGAGCAAAGTCACAGCAGCGGCGCATACAATACGATACGATACACTGACAGCAATGCACGCCTGCTACGGTGGGATATGGTGTGGACGAGAGGCATCTCGAGGGCAGACAGGCATTGCCATTGCATGCGGTCAGCCTTACTGCTGGTTGCTCGTGTCAACACCGCCCTGAGACAGCCCACAACCTAGTCCGACTAACTGTTTTTGCCAGGGGACGACTGCGCACGGTCGAGCCATAAATAAGCATTCGACGTCAGAGTCTATCTTGTTTGTCTGTCTATAGCACAGCCCGCTCGAGGTTTTGGGTTGTGTTGGTGACTATACCGACAATAATCATGCCCAAAGGTGTCATAAAGCCTATACCAACTTTCGTGCATGCCCGCTACCTGCATTTTAATCAATCTCTAACCACCGCGGACGCCTCTTGCCTGCTTCCACCCATCACATGCTAAGTAATTCCCGGCCGCAAATAGAAGGGTCCACAGGTCCACACAACACAACGCTGTGGAGGAGCCGCACGGCCAGCCGTTTCGGAGCGCGTCTCACACAGCCAGTTCAGCTCTCTCTCGAATTACCACGGCGACGCCGCCCAGCTGAGCCTCGTCAAAATAGTGGACATTTGCGATTCCTTAGATACTCAGCCATGGACGCTGATGCTGATAACATGCTCGTATCTCGAATCATGGTCGTATCCTTTCATCTTCGAAATAGAGGTCTGCGGAGACTTGCGCTGTTGGATACGGAGATCTGCGTCCGCTGGCGCGAGACGGTGTGTGGCAGTGAGTGGAGATATCACGGGCAATTACCTGAAGTAGTCAGGGTACATTTGGATTGACATCCTGCACGTTGCGACGCGCAAGTGATAACACGTGGAGAGGAGATAGTCGATCTTGGCCGTTCTCTTTGTTGTGTGTGGACTTGGTTGGCAATGGGACCTCTCGAAGCTGTTGGGGGGCTTCCATCTTGACCGGGTGTGCATCCAAGTCACACATTGAATTGCAATCCGATGATATCCAGCCGACCTTCAAAATAATTCCGATGGCTTGTTCGATATGTGGACGGCAGAAACAACGTGTAGGTAGATGAGCTGGTCCAGGAAAATACTCATAGAACACTCACTGGCTAGCTTCACAGCATTGAGGAGCATGGTCGAGGGAACATACTAGTAGACGATATTTGAGCTCTCGAATTCTCTCGATGAGTATTCTGCGAGTACTTTCGAGAGCAGACGGTACATAGGATTGTTCATCCCCCGAGATAAATTTACGATCATTGCAAAGCCGTGTGAAGACATGTGCACAAGTACCACACAGCAGCAAGAAGAAGAGCTCAGGTGCCACTTATGAAAGATACAGGCCAAACGTGTTTACACAGCTATGCAGCATTGGCTTTCGTCGTGAGCGATGTTGTTTTTTCGATTTTACTTCGCCGTTTCGTGCTGAAATCTATAGTGTTCTCGCCGATGAAGCATTCGAATGAGCATAGCTTTGCAAACACGGCCTCGAAGACTTCATAGCACGCACTTTACACCATATCGATGATGACTTGTTCTGCAGGCAGGGTGTCTGATGTCCTGTGTCCTTTCACAGTGTCGATCCTGAATTATTGCACACTTAGTTGGTGACTTGGTCAGCTTGAGAGGCTGTTCGACGACTGCCATATTGTTAATTGGTTCGGAAGGTACTTCACGACGACCACATGACTACGCAGGAGGTAACACGGCGAACAGTATCAAGTGGATACGCTACAACTGGCAATCAAAGCTCTCTAGACTCGACCGCAGTGACTCGAGAAACCTTGCAATGTTTGTTGCAACCAGGGTGACCCCTTTAACTTTTGCACTCATGATTGTTCCATTCACTTACACACGAAGTCCACCACGCGCTTTCCCGCGCTATGACCTCCTTCTCTCGCGCCGCAAAACACCATGATCTAACACCACACAAATTGTAGACACTATAGAGAACAGTGGGCGATTGTGGCAGCACCCAAAGGCTTCGGAGATTATGTTTCTTACGGCGGAGAAAGAAGATGACATCGAATTGACCGACCTTGGATACATCCAGCCTGCTCGACTTCCGCAAAAGCTACACGGCAATCACAACACTCTCTCCAACGCAGATCAACTTACAAGGCACCATCTTTCCCGTGGCCACCACTCGAGTCAGACTGGTCTGGTAGGACCTCACTCTGCCGAGTACTACGACACGGTCAGTCTCCGACTCAGTCAATTCCGCCGTGATGGCGATGCTGCGGTCTCTGATCGCTTGGAGCTCCCTCCCACACAACACCGTTCGTCAAACAACGGTGAACAGTTACTTTATCTTGAACACCCCGAGCACGTTGTCGCCCGGAGGAATCGACAGAACAAACCAGCCTTTCAGTATCACATCAAATCAGACAAGTCGCGTTTCCGACCAACCACAATTCCTCGCTGGCGAGATCGTACCTCACACTGGCAAAGGCAAAGGCCGGATACCCAATGTTGAACAAAAGCCTGGTGCCAAACGGGATCTTAGTGATTGCCAGGAGCCCATTGGTGTACAAGAGTCTGTTGTCGAACGAGACCTCAGTATCGACAGAAGCGAACATCCCTACAACCCCTTGCAACACCCACGACTTGACCGTTCCCTGCTCGCAAGCTCTCAGCATGGCAAGGACACACAGCTCGAACGTCGCCAGTATCGGCCAAAGAGATTCAAGCATTTGCAAGACGAGGCGGGCGATATCTGCACAGCGGTGAGACCGGACGAGTGCAGAGTCCACGGAAAATCATCGAAGAAGGGGGCCTCAACCTTACGGTACGAAGGAAGAGCAGGTCGGGATCTGGGCCACGATGCCTCGACCAATTGGTTTCTCGTCGACGAGTCTGCCGAGAATTGTGGTGCGGCCTACGAGCGATCCGGTCTTCCGAAGAGGCATCAGAACAGGCAGCTGACAGACGTAAGAGAGATTGGAGCGGTGTGGGCCCTCGTGAGGGTCTGATGTTCTTGTTCATGTTTACGCTAGCGATCGTTGCTGTCGCTGGCGGTAAGCACTTATCTTAGGTGTCTTGAAGTTGGTTGGTAATGTGACAACTTCACAGTCAAAGTGTGTTCGATGTTCCATTCTTCGTTCCATGGTATCTTATGGGCGCAGAAAGTAGTTACTCGAGTCCGCAAGGGAGTTAGCAATCAAATCGAAGGTCCAATCAAATTCCATGCGTTCAAGTCGTAGAACAGCTGCTACATCCCCTCAGCGCTTGCGGTGTTGCTGCCTCCATCTGTAGATACCTTAACCAGTCAGAACATGTCTAGAGCTGTCGACAATACGACAAGCACCCGGCGCTCGGCACGCTATGAGGAGGTATGTCATATCATCAAACGATACTTGCCGCCTGGATATGATAATGCGTAGGCGCTGAACGGCACAGCACGAGGAGAACGAGGAAGGTCAAGCACAGCAGATGAGATCATGAGGCTTTGATCTTTCTCGGTATGCTTAGCGAAGTGCCAAAGGATCTGTGCGCACTTTGAATCTGTCATCGCAATCAATTTGACGTAATTCGTGACTAGGATGTACTTAAAGCCGGAGGATGTATAATCTAGTAAAAAAGCAGCGACATACAGCGAGACCAACCACCCACATATCGATAACAGGCTATCGATAACAGGCTAAATCTAAATGAGTGACGAATTCTCCATCTCATCCTGATGCGAAGAGGAACACGATCGTCACGACTTGACGCAAATGCGAAGTGAACTCTGTGCCACGTGTGTAGATCGGAAACGAAACAAACCACCTTCCCGAGCAAAACCGATCGCCGGAGTTAAGGTAGATACGATACGATACGATATACAAAACGCGATCTTTCCACGTTGTGCAAGCCACCTAACCCAGCGATGGCAAATACGAGTGTGTGGCTGTCGGTACCGACTAGCTAACAGCCAAACCTCAGGTGGTTGCGCAACGTCTGAAAACGGGTTTTTTGGCACACTTAATCGCGGTAGTGGTGCTTTCGGGATAAGCACGGTGGAGTTCGTCAATAAGCCACACCCTAGTTTTTCCAAAGCCTAATCACCATAGGGAAATATACGCAGGCTCGCAGGATATGAGAGTAGGAGGCCTCGGCGGGACACTTACATCATCAATTCAGAGAAATTAGCATCTTGTGATAGAAAGCAACGTGCTTAGCTTTGTTGGTGATTAATCCTTCCAACCGTCCACGGCACGACTTGCAAGATCTGCCTTACTGGCAGGATAGAGTGAGCAGGGGTCTTGTGATCGTACTGAGGCGCACATGGGGGTGGCGTTTTTGAATGCGTACTTCAGCTACCGCCAGCGGCCGGCACTGCAAGGCACGAGAAAGCTACATTGTCGTGAAGCTACGGGCCCAGCAAAAGGTTGAGGCTTTAGGCGTCCCTCGTCCGCCAGCATCAAGCATGCACCTCAATTAGATGAATGCTGCTTGACCTGCGTCATCTTCAATATACTGTACCCTCCGGACATACGTCTTCTGCAGGCTGCGCGCCAGCAGATTGCGACGTCTGGCGTACGTAGCGAGCTGGGCGGTGGCGAAGACTCCGTCAGCGGCGTGACGAGTGCGCGCGCCCACTTGGTCTGAGTCTGGTCTGGTCAGATGCTGGTGGCGAGTGCGTGCGTGGACGAGGTAGGAGTCAGTCAGTAGTAGTAGTGACTAGTAATACGATAACGATAATAATAACACACGCTGCGGAATTCGTCTTGGTCATGGTCATCGCGGCTGATATTCCGCCAACGATACAGGGTAGTAGGAGGTAGCAGTAGCAGTACAGTGAGGTGTTTTGGCACACGTGGGAGATGCTCAACCAAACCGCTTGATCAACTGCCGGGCCGCCAGAAGAGCTGCAAAGGTGGTTACACAGCAGCGAGGGCGAGCTTCGCATGGCCTCTCGCAAAAAGATGGCACAGTAGTCTGCATGCATGAGCCTTTGGAGGTGCAGTACATACTGCATGCAGTACTTTGAAACACCGAGGCCATTGCGAATCTTCCCCTCGCCTTCGCCATCATCATTGCGCGTTGTACTGGTAACTAACTTGCAAGCTCTCTCGTGGACGCCTGTGGCTCTGCGGCTCACGGACGCATGCACGCACGCAGCATGATTAAGTGATGATTCGCCGCCGCCACGTCCTCCATCCTCCACCGCTGGCCTAAGCGTTCCGGCGCAGTCAGCAGGCTTTTAGTATGGCTTTCGAATAGACAAAGAAATGGTCGCAATGCAGACGAATGCTGTATGTAATAAACGATCTCGCCCTCGGCGGTCGCACAAGCAAGCAGCGACGAGAGTTGATCGAAGGCATGCGATCGGTCCAGACCTCGGGCAGGCCTCCCATCGTCTCTCAATAAAACGGCACAGGTGGGCTGCCATCGGCCAATCCTTCCCTGCAGCGATCGCGCTCTCACGAGGCCCACAGTTTGACAGGGCTTCGCGCACCCGTTGGCTCACGGGCACGGAAGGATTAGCCTGACGCCAAACGCTGTGGGAGGCGCTGGAAATAGCAATAAATAGTTTTGGGTTCTGCCATCGGACACGATTGGACGTCGCGGACGTGCGTGGCGCCCAAACCCTGCCACACGCGCATGTCCTGCTCCCCTCGACGCTCGTGATGCCCGTCCCACAGCTCCCTCGTCGCCCTCACCAGCGAGGCTCCATTTGCTGCTCTATTTCCGTGCGTGGGCCTCGCCGCTGATGAGGCGCTCGCTGCCCGTGCTATTGGATGGCGATCATTACATCCCCATGAAGACGCCTCTCCGTCTGGTAAAGGGCTCCCTCTCCCTCCAGTTGAGTTTCGTCTGCTTCCTCTTTTCGACCACTTCCAATCCCCCGTTTGTTTGACCAAAACCTTCTTCGCGCCCTTCTAATAGCCCCTCCCGCCTCGCCGCGTCCCACCTCACGACCTGCTGCAGTCTCACGCCTCTTGCCGCCCGTGTCATCTTCCCAATCCAGGTCATAACGTCCAGCTGACCTCAACACGACTACTCGCCTTCCCTGCTGGGTGTGCGGACGGATCAGGATTCTGCTCTCGCGGTCCGCCTACGCCTCTTCCTGCACAAATACGGCCTGAAACCAGTCCGTCAATTCGGTCTCGCGCAGCTGCGCACGGCTCCCCTCTTACATCAGAGGTATAGGCCTTGACATCCAACAACATCAGTCGCTCTACCCTCCCGCCTCACGCGGCCTAGTCAGCTCTTCGATCCCGTGCTCTGGGCGCACTCCGTCTCGGAACCTGGGGAATCGTTCATCACACCGGCAGGCCTATTGTACACGCGATCCGATTCACAAGATCATGCTAGCAGCCTTTATGCCCCAGTCACCACACACTTTGTCAACCCACCACACAACCCCCACGACCACGAGCACCATGTCGCTTGCCATACTACCCTCGTCGCCTGCCACTTATAATCAACCACCTCTGCTGTCTGCGCCAACGCCATCTAAGCGTCCCAAACTATCACTCAACACTACGATCTTACCATCTACATTCGGCAAGAAAGCAACAAGTCTTCGGCTAGAAACGCTTTCCGCAACCTCGCCTACAGTCCGAAACACTTTCAGCAATGCGCATGAGGACGAATCTGGTGTGAAAACTCCTGGTTCCCGACCCAAACGTCCAACGTTATCAACTCTCGCAACGTCAAGCATTAATGCGAACGATATAAGATCAGCATCGCCATCTGCCTCGGAACACTCCGATACGACAATACACACAGCAAGTTCCGCTGATTCAGTTTCGACCATCGGATCTCTGTCGGTATCGGTTCCGTACAAGCTTGCATACAACGTAACTTCGATCTTGACCAATAGCCCTCTACCAAAAGTCGGCGCCCAGAGACGGACCTTTGCACAATCACGACCAATGTTTCCAACAGCGAAGAAGGTGGCATTCCGCGCCCCGCTGACCGAGGATATCACTACCGAAAAATACACTATGCGACATTCCGATATCGAATCATCTATCTCAACCATCTCGACGCTGGAGCTGTCACCACCAGATACCGAGAAGTCGGAGGAGTTGAGCGAAGGCGATGCTCACAAAATCAATACAAAGTCAAAAGGAAAGAAGGCTAGATCACCACAGACTGGTGAGAAGCGCGAATCGTCAGATGAGGATGACAGCGATACATGTCCGGCGACGCCAGTAGCAGGACGGAAGAAACGCTCTAGAGAGTGGGTGTGGACGTTGGGCCCTGTAGAGACATCGTCAAATCCCTCCGACAAGCAACATCCAGAAGTCTACGGGATCGGCGCGGAGAAAGGTGAAGCTACATAGGCGGGAAGAGAACTCATGATATAGACTCGATGTGAAATGACCTGATGTTGCATAGCCGTTTGGCGGCGTTGATGGCAGCCGAGATGCCCTTATATATGATACCCAATTAGCATTCTTATAAATTACCTATAAAGGTTCTAACCGTCATTACCTTCATGCTTCACTCAAGATTAGCTATCTGCTTATCGGCAAAGTTTGTATACAAACATGCAACTGTGCTCGGGTCACCCCAATGTTGGCAAGCTGGGAATGGTTGCGTCACTGACACATGCCAACTGCTTGCAATCTGCATGATACCTCCTGCCTTAGATATATGCCTTGCCTATAACCAGTCCCACGACAACCATTTCCCATATTCTCTTCCTGCTGAAAAGACATCGTTGCGTTTGTCCACCGCAACCATTTTCGATGGGGACCCGAAAGCAAGCCAGTGCACAGCCATCGATACTCTCAAGCATGTCCCCCGAAACCAATCTCCGACAAGCCGCGCGACTAGTCGACATCTTCAACTTTGCGATTCCGATTCGATTGCAGCTTTTCGAATTCTGCGATCTTCAAGCGTAAGGCCCCTGTAATAAGTGGGCTTTCAATAAATTGAGATCGTTCCTCTAACTTATACTAGCGTCCCACTCCTAATCAAACAATGCGCGCAGAACACCTTGGAGAAGCACTGGACGCAGCGCATCCCTTTCTTGCAGAAGCGAGCGCCTGCCGAGCTGGCGGCAGATGTGATCAACGAGGTCTTCGCCACCATCGAAGGCAGCGATAAATGGAAAGTCATCGATTTCTGCTCTGGCTCAGGTGGCCCTACGCCTCATATCGAAAAGCATCTGCGGCATCAGCGTGCGAAAGCCGGCCGCAGCCCTGTCGCGTTCTATCTCTCGGATATTTCGCCCAATCTTGATGCCTACGTCGCGCACGCCTCGCGCTCTGCAAACCTCTCGTTCATCCCGGACCCGGTGGATGCCACGAACCCTCCGTTTGCTGCTATCAGCTCAAGCACGCCTGGTGATAAAGCTGCTGCGCGAGAACGGGGCTATGAGCATGATGGCTGCAAAGTTCTCCGGTTGTTCAGTCTTGCGTTCCATCACTTTGACGATGAGGGCGCGAAACGTGTGATCAAGAGCACTATGGACACTAGCGATGCTGTTGTCATCTTCGAATTGCAAGAGAGACGCGTTGGGAGCCTGTTGCTAATGCTGCTGGAACCGTTCCTTGTGTACATGATGGCCATCTTCTGGTTCACGGATGACTGGTTCTACCTGGCTCTTACTTATCTCGTGCCCATCCTACCGGTCTTGCATTCGTTCGATGGACTGGTTAGCTGCCTGCGAACGCGCACGTTCGAGGAATTTGTAAATCTGCTCGACGATTCTCTGGGCAGAAAGCATGAGAGCAAGGCATCAAGGCCTCTGGTAACTGTTCAGCGTGGAGATTGGGTATTCACGAACAGCCGTACCTTGCACACATGGCCATTAGGATACATGAACGTCATTATTGGCACGAAGACTGGGACACAGTAAGTGTACTGGCAAGATAGAGTGGAGGGCTCTCAGCGGGCATTTCATCAGCTCTCTATCTCTCAGAGTGACCAAGATTCCAATACGATTGATACACTTTCAGTGAGAAACAATTCTCCAGACTACTATCCTCAAGACCAATAGGTATTGTCAAGACAGTTCTGTTGGCAGACTGATGCAACAGCAGCGCCGGAAGTGGTACCATCTGTTCGGGTTGTACGATCATGGAGACCACGTACGCAGACTCCTCAGGACGTACCACAGCCTTCTCTCCGCTCAAAATTCGCTTCCTCTCCTCTCGTCCACCAGCATGCGCTCCTTCTCACCCCGGAGTCTCTCCACACCCTGCACAGCTTCCCGGTAAACTCCCACATGCTGCAAGATCATCGCAACAACCTCGTCCCTCGCCCCACCGCTCATCTTCAGGTAAGAATCCTGTTCGCCGTAAAAGTCATTGTGGAGCGCATTGGTTTCAGCTCCATCCTCCTGCGTCGTGGCCTGCGCGTACTCGCTGCCCATTCTAGCGCAGCGGAAGATCCATTCTTCGAGGCTTCTGTGCTGCCAGATGACGTCTAGGACCGATTTGCGGATGCCGCCGAAGAGGTTGCGGGTTTCTGCGTCGGTGAGCCGGGTGTCGTTCAGATGAGTGCGGATGTTCTCGAGAGGATACCGCGAGTCTGTGAGGTTGTCTCCGAGCCTGGTGTACTGGGAATTGTCGGCAGTAGAGGTTGCAGTGGCTCGATTGCGAGCTAGGATTCTGATCATTGTCGTTGGCTGGCGTATGCGAGACGCTTTTTCGATTTTGTGATGCTGAGGCTTTCGCTTGAATGTACTTTGTAGTGGCTAATATAGGGAAGGTCAGACCGATATGTCGCTCTTGTAGGTTTGCTACTCAGGCAGATCGTCCCTTTGTCTGTCTTGCATCTGGAACAGTTCATGTTTGCTGCCTGGATCAGGAGAACTTCCCGCGTTGGGTCTGCATGTCAGCGATCGTGTCGTTTGGTCTGCGCACAAGGGCGAAGTGAACAGTGAAACGCTTGCGCTGATGTCTGCGGCTGAGACAACAAGAGTTTCGTCAACAAGGCAAGCCACAGCCGCACGGAAATTCTCACGGGCATGATTATCAGATTCGAGGTAGACCGTATGGAGGAGACATTGATGCATGATGCTAACATTAGCACACGTACTACTGGCGCTACCCTGTCAAACAGGTCACCGAGACGCGACTGGCAGGCGGCATCCAAGCAGGCGGGCGCTGGCCACTGAGAAGAAACCAGGTTGCGATTATCAAAAAAGGCTACAGAGGAAGAAAATCCAGCCATGATAGCTGACACTAAATTCTTGCCACCGCAGCTACGGCTATGCCTACAGTGAGGTCAAAAAAATGCCATTCGTTGCCGTCACCTCGTTTGCGAGGTCGAGGATTAAGGTGAGTGAGTCGACCATTAGGAACCACGGCCTGACTATCGTGAGGGCGCGCTGTTCATTTGTGTGAGCCTGAGTCTATCCTATTTGATCAGGCAGTACTTCCAAATTCATGCAGCAATGTGAAACCGGCGATGAGCCATCATGGCAAAAGATGGTAGTCTCATGCCGCAATCTTCACAAACGTCCCCATCATCGTCCCCCTCTTCGTCCTCCCAGTCGCCGTGAGTTTCTGTGTCTTCCTTGTCTTCTTCCATTCCTTCTGTCCACTCCGTGCCTGCGTCCCAGACGTTCTCTTCTACAAATTCACCATCATCCGTCACTCTAAAGTCCTTGAGCACGTCCTCTTGCCTCCTGAACATGTTCCCAATATCCCTCCCGTTGGCGGTCTTGCTGTTTCCGGCAGTCTCCGCCATGTTTGTCACAGCGAGATTCACCAGACTCAGGTTCCACCCAGCTCTTTCGGGATGAAGCTTGCGGAACATTCCTACCAAAGCCTCCTTCACGAGCTTGTCTGCTAAGCTGTCCACACTTTCACTCAAGCCAAAGACAAAGTTTGGTAATGGAGCTGAATGAGATATGCGCTTGAAGGACCGTGGTCGAGTGCCATCCGGGAGTAGTGCTTGCCTGGGCCGCGTCGTCAACCGCAGTGTCTTCGGGTGAGCGAGCCATTTCCTGCCCTCAGTCGTCGCCGCCTTGGTGTCTTCCTCCTCTTCGCCTTCCGGGAACACTGGACCGACATCATCTTTATTGCCGAGAAGATCGATCCGCATTCGAGTAAGCAGACTTTTGGCTAGCACATTCAGCTCTTTGAGGACTTCCGGCAGAGTGTCCAGTCGTATATAACTGTTTTCGATGCTGATCTGATGGGGCACCGTCCGCATCTGACTAACTTCAGTATCGTCAACACCGTGCAAGAGGGACCAGATTTTTTGGCCTATGCCATGTTGTGATCCTGGGCCAGCCAGCAGCTTCTCTAGCATCTCTGAGTCCATCTCGGGACATTCTCTCGCCATCTTTACAGTGACGTGCTCCTTGGTGCCGCCATAGACAAGTCCGTGGTCAATTTCCGCTGGGCGATTGAGCACGAACTCTCTGATCTTCTGGGCGAGCTTGAATCCGATTCCGGGTATCTTACCAAGCTCATGGTCACCAATGAAACTCATAGCATTACTACCAATTGCAATCCCAACATCGGGCATCAGCGTGGTCTGATCTTTCGGTTTGTGGAGGTTGCCAACGAGTTTGGCTAGGAGTTTGTTGCTCGCGATTCCGACAGTGGCGCTGTATCCTTTATGTTGCTCGAGCTCATGTCGCATATACATCGCTAGGTGGCTCCCAAGGCGAAGTCGGAGTGTTTGCTCGTCCACCATTGCTTCTGCAGGGTATCGGTAATCTTTGGGATAGACATGACCCGCCACAGCAGAAGCGTCGAACGCAAATCCAAGCGTAGGATCCTCTTTGGATGTCTGAAAGAAGGACTGGTCCAGAGCGTTCTTGTTCAGTATTTCCATGTTGTAGTCGATCATGTCAGTGACGTCCATGAACACCTCGTCAAAGCCCAAACGCTCCACTTTGCCATTCCACGTGTACGCTTCAATGAACTTGTAAAGCTCCTTGCTCGCATCTCGGAAACGGCTTATGTCCTCTCCTAGTTCGATAATGACATCTGGACATATTCGCTTCGCGTCGCGAATGAGCTGCAGTTTGTGGAGGCCGCGGCTTCGCGCTGTATAGTTGCATGTCACTATGATCTGCTTCTGCTGGACGGCGAAAGGCAGGGCCTTCAAACTTGGGTTTTTAGCTTCGAAGACAGCTGCGTAAAAGCAGTCGTAGTCCTGCGTGGCAATGCATCGTCAGTGGGCCCTATCCTCGTGATGGCGAGATACAGATACATACGAAATGGACAATTACGCGGTTTTCTTTGCGAGGTGGTATCCTTCTCTTTTCCATCTTTCCCGCATCGTATTATGGATCGGGCAACTCGAGCAACTCAAGATCGTAGGAATTTGAGTGAGTCTCTCAGCGGCGTGCGAGAAGGAGAGGTAGAGGAACGGCAGCTGCTGGAACGTTCACTTCAGGCACGCGTTCCGCGTGGAGGTTGTGACATCCGCTCCCTGGAGAAAAACAAATCGAACATTGCAAACGAATAAGAGGATTTCCACACATACTTGACATATTTCATATTGAAATGGCGGTCCAATTACAGACCATGCACGTATGTATTAAGGCCATGGGCTTTGCCAACCCGCGGGAATATAAGGATCACGATTGAGATGCGTTTGAAGGGCTTGCTCAGTCACATTGGCGACAATGTTACAGTCCATTCCCAATCCATCATATACGAATTTCTGTTGTCTAATATACAATTTTACATGCGATGTTGGCGTCTCAAGACAATATGGCCATGCTACTTGGTGCGACCCATCTAAACAACAACAGGTTCGACTTCAACAAGCGTGTCTTGCGCTTCCTTCTCGCGCTTCTCACGCCTCTCGCGTCGATTCTTCTCCTTCATGGCCTGCAACTTGCGGATAGGGTCTCCATATTTCTCCCGCACCAAGCGATCAATGCGATCCTTCACCTCGTTTTTGAAGATTGGCTCTGCCTCAGCAACGACAGATTCAATCTCCTCTTCGGTCATTAGCCGTGTCCTTGTCTCAAGAGATGGCTCAGATTGTGATGAACCACCGTCGGTTGTATTCTCTGAGCCGTCCGCCGCGACTTCCACTGTGTATTCCACTTTGTACTTCGTCAGCCTTCTCCTGAGCGCCTCGATTTTGCCATTGAGTAGCAAAGCCCGGTGTTGTGACAGGTTTCGCCTGATCCTGTCCTTTGCAAGCGTTTCCTGCTTCTTCAGCGCTTCTGGAGAAGGCGTCAAGCTTTCCCAGCCATTCTGCGTCAACATGATGTACTTGTTGCGGGCGACGCGGAACTTGAGCGGTCTCACGTTCTCGGACTGCTCCAACTGGAAAATGTCGTCTTCGGCCAGGGTCTCTGAGACGAAAGACTCGGGCTCGAGCTCGGGGTCGGCATGCTCCTCGAGTGTGAGTTCCGCGATCTCGGCGTCGGGGATGGAAGCGGCAATGACAGCCTCTGCGTCTTCTTCCTCGATGCGCAGCTCCTCAGAGTCGGCAGGCAGACCCAGCGCTACACGCTCTGCAGCGAATCTTTTCTTGATTGCGTTGGTCTGCATGATGGCCCATCGCAGCCACCAACCACTCTCTCCCAGCTCCCGGATCCTAGTCTCCTTCTCTCCGAGCAGATATTCGTCCAGACCGCCAAGCTTGTCAATCGTCCTCAGCACTCTCGAGCTAACCCTGATCTGAATGTGCCTGTTGAGCGCCTTTGAGAACAGCCTCTTGTTCAAGATGTTGGGGCGCCATGATCTTCTGCTCTTGTTCTTGCCCTTGGTTGAGACGTTGTTTCCGAAGCGAATGCGCTGCTCGCCATAGAGACCATAGCGAGACTGCTTGTAGAGTGTTGGGGGCCCATAGGGGTATTCCGGGAGGGTGTCTGCGAGGAGCTCTTTGTTGTTCCTGTCCCACTGCAGACTGGCGAGGCGGGGAGTGGAAGTCGAGAATGCCCTTCTCGCAGGGGCCAGCGAGCCGGAGCGGCGGAGGAGGGAGGCCATTGTGGCCAGATGTGTGCAGTGCGATGTATGCAGCCGCAGTCGATGCTGGCAGGCGAGTCGAAGAGTGCCGAAGCGTGCGATCGAACGGGCGGGCGAGTGTGCAGCGCTGTGCTCTCAATGCGCTTCCTGCCTTGCCAGTTGCAGGCGCGGAGGTGAAGTGCTTCCTCCGCAAAAAGAGAGCCAGACGATCACATGACTCGCGCCGCCAGTGCAGTCTGAACAGGGTGCTGCTACCTCACTACTGCCACAGGCTATAGGTGACCAGCAGTACTCCATTCCTCACTCCCACATCCGCAGTCATGGTGGCCAACTCTCTCTCCCAGCGCATGCGCAAGCTGCAGACCAAGCTGCTCTCCATCCGCCTCGGCTCTGGCGCATACGTCCTTCCTAAGGACATCAAGAGAATCCACCTTCGTTTCGCGCCCAAGATCAATGGCGGCCACATGGGTCCCAGGTAGGCTTGGAAGCGCTCTATTTGTATACAAATCGCTCTAACAAACGTCCCAGGATGTTCTGGCGCCACGAGCTCGTCCGTCTAAAGTTCCACAACCCGGCCATTCCCATGAGCATCGACCGAACCGCCGCCCAGACCGACCCAGCCCTTCTCAGCGTCCACTACACCAACCCCGATGCCGTGCAATCGTCTTCTTCCGCCACTTCTGCGCCCGCCGCTCGTGACAGCACGACCAAGAACACCACACCTTCAGACGCCAGCTCCACCGAAAGGGTAGAGACGATCAACATGACACACTCCAACAACACAGAGATCCTCGAGGCTTTCGTGCGGTTAACAAAGGCCTACCCCGTTGAGCCTACGGCAGCGGAGAAGGAGGAATTGGCTACGCTCGAGGAGCAGAGAGTGAGGAGCGCTGCTGCATCGAAGTTGAGTGCTGAGGTTCGCGCGAGGCAGAAGAGGGAGAAGGAGCTGCTCGAGCAAGCTCGTGGTGACATTGCCGCTTCACAGAACGCCTAGGGGTGGGGATGTGACATTGTTGAAGGAGCATAGCATGGCGTTTTGAGGGAAAAATTGGGTTTGGGGAACTTCATGTAACCATGATGGCTGTACATTATGATTTTTTTGATCTGTACTAGAACTTATGATGCATCCGTGCCATTTTCAACTAGCAAAGCGCTCAAAACGCATAAAACAACATAAGACGATGCAACTGCTATGCTGCTGCCAGGCCCTTCCACCATGCGATCGCTCCCAGCACGAAGACAACGACCATGGCATCGCTCACAATCGTCGTGTAGATGGTCGAGTATCTCCCAATAGTCTTGATCAGCTGTGCGTACGGCTCGGGAACGAAGCCGCTGTTTGCGATTGTTGCAAGAATGCCTCCTCCTTGTAGCTGGCCCTTTTCGACGAAGTATCTAGAGGTCTGCAGCACCAGCTCGGCTGTTGCGAAGATGTAGAAAGGTTTAGCCCCAAGACCGTAGTTGACATCCTGGATGAATGCGTTCTCAGTTCTGGCGAGTCTGGATCCGCTGAAAGTCGTGGTGAGAGCAATGTAGACAGCGATGAACAGGGCAGAGATGGCATGCACGATGCGCCATAGGTATGCCGATCCAGTGGATGGTTGCTGCTGGTCGGCACCGCCTATTCCTCCGCCTCCCATCATTGTGCTCAGCATCTGTGCCATCTGCGGAAGATCCTGGCCCATGGCGTTAGGATCGTTGGGGTCCTGTCCACCTTGCATGCCCATGAGTTGCTGCATCATCTTCATCATGGGATCCTCTTCTTCGCCGCCCTGGGCTTGCTGAGCCTGCTGAGCCTGCATCTGCATCATCGCTTGCTGAAGTGGATTCTCCTGTGCCGCGCCACCTCCCCTAGGTGTGCCTGCCTGAGAGACATTTTTAGAAGTGTATGGGTGGTCTGAAATGTCGACTTCTTCGGGATCGTCGTGAACGGTGGCTGCCTTTGGAGCACTTGCAGTAGGAGCAACGACCGGGCCTCCGAGTGCCTCGTCGGGAGGTGCTATGCCGCCGTTCAGTCCCTTGATTCTGGCCAGGCGGTCTTCGCCAGTTGCTGCCATTTTAGCGTTGCGCTTCTCGCGGCGAAGGCGTGCTGTTCGCTGGTTCGGAGTCTCATTTTCAGGAGCATCGCTGCTGGTGGTCGTGGCGGTGTCTGCCATGTTGCTTGCTGTGAGGCGTTGTCCAACGGTGTGTATCTGGTACACGTAACCTTATGTATTGGCGCCTGCTTGGTCGCAAGTGGAAAGTGGGATGCATGACTGTGAGGTCATGCTACATTTATTAGGGTCGCAACCCTACTGTATAGTCCTTGGGGTTAGCATTCTATCCCCAATTGATCTGAGTCTCGAAACAAATGAGCATAGTGGATTCTATATGGCTCGCAGTCACTCTTTCGTGTTACAGTTGCAACTTGCTGTACATTCCGCAGTATCCCAGTCAAAAAGTAGCGTGTGGCGGGGTGTCTGTGATATGAGCCATCATGATTACACCCAACCTGAAAGTTGACATAGCATCCTACGTGATTGCAACCTGTAATGTTGTACCTCAGTGTTGACATTGCAGTTCTCTCAATACTTTTACTAGAACCGTTCTACCTCACATGATCTCAGAGAATCATCGCCACAGGACCGATCCAACATCGAACCATCGCCGTCACCAAGCACCATCGGGACAGAATGCCACAACACAAAGGTCATCGAAAACCACCAGCGGCGAAGAGACCACCTCTGACACATTTCCTGTGTCTTCCATTAACAACCAGCACCTCAAAGCCCCAACTCGAAGCGAGCATAGCGTCCTTTCGAGAACATGTCGCCTCGGAACAGCCTCAAGAAACGGCTAGCGAAAATGGCGTCACCCGTGTTATACATCCCAAAGCCATTCGACCCGCCGGTGTCATGCACTGTACCCTCGGTGTCATGAGCTTGGATCAAGGCCGCTTAGACAGGGCAATCAAAATACTCCAAAGCCTCGACATCACGCAATTACTACTACGCTCTACAAATGCGGCTGACACGCCGCTCGGGACCACCGTCGATCAGCAGGAAATAATAACGCCGAAGGAACCTTTGGCTAAAGATGAACGACCCATTTCTTTGCGACGACCGGTCTCACCACCATCTGCGGAACGTGCATCGCGAGCAGCTACTAGCGATCCTTTGACGATTGATCTCAAAGGGCTGGTTCCAATGCACGGCCCTGAGAAGACGTCAATCATCTACATTGAGCCCTGTGACTCCTCGGAGCGATTGTATCCTTTCTGTTTGGCTATGCAGGACATCTTCAAGAGAGAAGACATCCTCGTTCCCGAAGACCGGAATCTCAAGTTGCATGCTACGCTTGTCAACACCATCTATGCTAAAGGCAGAAAGTCGCAAGGTCACGGCTCGAAAGCTAATGCACCTATGAAGATTGATGCGTGTGCTCTCTTGGACAAGTACGCAGACTTCGTGTGGGCCAAAGATGTGGTGCTTGACAGGATCGCTATCTGTGAAATGGGTGCTAAGAAGCGGATCGAGAATGGAGAGGTTGTGGGTGAGGAATATACAGAAGTCGCAAGTGTGCCACTGCTGGCAGTTCAAGAGTGATATCTTGCAATGTAACAATGCATAAGGTTACTGCATTGGTTGGACGTCATCCCAAGGCACTTTGAACGAATGGTACTGCAGTCCACTTGGGAGATTACAAACTTTTCATTCAACATCTCAATGTTCCAATAAATAATCGTTCCATGGTATTCCCGAATCCAATATTGTGGTGTGATCTACAAAAGTGTTGTTTGTTCAAACGAATGCCTCAATATCGGGCAGTTGTACATCTCGCGTTGCGGCGGGCCCCACTATAGATAGACTATAGATAGCGATGAAATCGCGGCATGTGTGGTGGATTGTCTGTCGTCTCATCGGCTGAACAGAGGCGAGGAGTCTACTGCTGGGCGGCGGGAGCAGCAGGAGCAGTGCGGCGGGCGGTTTGTCTTCCCCTGTGTAGATTGTTAGTACTTGCATGATAAAAATTGCAGAAATTCACTGCGATACGTACATGATGTTGCGGCTGACGAAAGAGACGCCGATCATGAAAGCCCAGCTGGGGATCTTGGAGAAGCCCCAGATGGCGTAGCCAACAGGAATGTTGAGGCCGTACTCAGCGAGAGGGCCGTTGAAGGGGTGGAAGAAGCCCTCGTAGGGTTCGGTCTTCTTGTAGGTCTCGTCAAGGTGGACAGCAGCGATCTCAGAGGCGGAGACGGTGGTGCGGTTGAAAGAGAGGACGCGGACGGTGGTAGCAGGAGTGCTCTGGTCGGCGAGCGGCTGGGGAAGCTGAATGTGAAGAACACGGGGAGGGCTGACACCCCAGGCGCTGCAGAGGACACCGTCCCTCTCGCAGTTCAAGTAGGCAAGGTTGGGCGGGTTGGGAGTGGCGGACAGAAGAGCGACACTGCCATTGAAGGCCTCCTCAGGGCGCTTGCACAAGCCGAAGCATGTAGTGTTGCCGCCGGTCACGAAGACCATCCAGTCCTCACTGCCGGAGCTGGCTGGGGCGGCGCCGGGCTTAATGAGGTCCTTGTGGTTGGCAAGAGTCAGGGCAGGCACCTGAATGTCGGCAATCTTTGCGGTGGCGGCATCGACCGGGTTGGGTATCGACGAGGGCGCGGCGGGGATGGCAGAGGAGGCAGTCTCAGAAGCCTGTGCAAACCAGCCCTTGACCTGGCCGACAACATTGTCGAGAAGAGGAACCTGCTGCGCGACGGAGAGCGCCGGCAGGGCGAGAAGCACGGAAGAGGCGCGCATATTGTATTATGTGTGTGGTGGAGTGCGAGGATGTGTCGTCGCGACTGTGGTGGTGGTGATGAATTGATGCCGGGAGGGACAACTGGCGCGAGGGCTCAAATGACGCAAAGCTTGAAGGAGCTATATTGCCGGTCAGTATAGAGCTTGCCGGACTTGCAGCAGGCAGACGATGAGACTTACGGTGATGAAGAAGGGTGATATGAACACAAGCAGAAGCAGGGTCTGATGATTGCGCACGTTGCGTGTGTGAAGAGAGAAGGGATGGAATCAATGGCGAACCACGCGGCTGGTCCAAGCGTAACTAATATACAATAGCTCCAAAACGGCTCTCCCTGGCAACGCGACTCGAGCGAAGCAGCTATGAGACTTGAAAGATCACATCACGATATACACTTTTTGTCAATGATTATGCATACATCTCCAGGAGACCGAAGCATATACTCGTGCATGTAGGCATATAGACCACTTGCCATCGATGATATACTGATCTTGCCGTGTGCAACCAACTTGTGGCTACATGTATAAAAGACTTCGATGACATCAAAAACAGATCATTGCGACTCAGTCACATGATAAACGATCCAACGAATCAATGAATCAACGCACACGACGTTGATGTTGCGGACTGTGACGGAGAAGGAGAAGAAGAAGGTGTCACGCATAATTCTGGATATGGAGCACCCGAACTTCTGTTCTGCCCACCATCGAGCTTCGAAGCTCACAGACGCTCTGAGAGCTCCTGATGCCCTCGATGCCCAACATGCACTTGGCGAACTAGCACATGTTCCTGCATCAGCACCCTCAATATTGCCATCTAGCACTACCTCCATCACTTCGGTGGTCAAACAGAGACGAGTTCATTCTCGTGTGCTGTGATCAGGTTGGAACACCGCATCGCACAGGGTCATATCGAGGGAGTTGGAAGGTTGGAAGGGCTGATCAAGCCAGAACAACCAGGTTCCTGACAGTCAAGATGCGCAAGACAGTGCAGACGCCAACATCGTGGGGTTTCGTGGGTAGGGCTGAGTATGCAGAGGCATGATCTGGACCATCGTGCGCTCGTAGCGAGGAACAAGACCAGCAATCTACCTTACTCAACCTAAGCATTTGCGCGAATATCACTAAGATCGCATGCAAGTCCGTCGTTGTTAGTATGCGTAGTTGCGCACGATAGCGGCTGCTACTGCAAGTGAGCCTTGCCACGATAGCTCGAGCACCGCTCCACTACTCTGAGCTCCACTCTCCAACTCCTTCTGCATGTCTCAGTGGCGCACATGGCTGTATGCACGTCTAAAGGCGTCAATATTGCTTGGATTGACATGACGCCAACGTTCGATAGGCTCGAAGCGGCATACACATTTGATAGCGCAATTAATGCAAGAGACGTTCTGTCGACTTCTTTTGTCTGCACACCACCTGCAGTGTCACTGCCGCTGCATTGCAGTAGCGTCATCACTAGTCACTAGTCACTAGCTTGAGAACATGAGCTGGACAGAACGATCAACATCGACACGAGTCGTATCAGCTTGTATCCGTGGATGTAGTTGAGCCGCTGCCTTCATGCCAAGCGCTATGCTGTGGAATACGACGTCCATGTTCGGGAAGATTGCTCTATATCACACGCCGTGACCCTAACTTACGTCGGAAATGCTACAGTACCTTTCTCTGATGTGCAACGGTCGCTAGAGCTGCGTGCGTGATCAACTACGAGAAGAGTCAGGCGTATCTGGCCCGTCGAGAACGTCGCAGAGCACGCTACGGAATGATAATTATATCTGATGGTTGTAGATCAACTCCACACCATCATTGAGAGTTTGCCTTCCGGGAGAACGAGCAATAACGGCTGCCCACGGCACGGTTGAATGCTGTGTTGTGCTGTTGTGAGCAGCCGATCATGACCACGTGTGCTAGCACAACGTGTTGTGCAATCCGTTTATCGTTGATAAGAGCCAAGATCGAGAGTACGTTGACACACCCACTGCTGGCCGCGAGTACGGTATCTCCTGCCAAGATGGCTATGAGCCGCGTTCTACGGACTCGGAGAGAGGCCCAGCGCGAAGGGCAAAGTCGGAGCGGAGATCTTTTAAGTTGAGCCATATTTGCGCTGCTGCCGGAGGTGCGAAAAGAGTCCTTGTGATTGAAAAATTAGGTTACACAGTGCAAACCTACCGGTGCGAACTGCGCCTGGATGTTGCAAAGTATGAAGATCATCAGCATGGCGTCAAAACTGTGAGTTGAACTTCACGCTGCCATCTCCTGTGCAACCGTGTCCTGTGCAACCGTGCCTCAGTCTTAGATTCAGGCTACAGGCTATCTCACAACTACAAGCGCCGGCTCCACATGATGGCGATAACAGCTTCTACCACCACCACCGCAGAATTGTAGCGGTCACCTGTCAACTCCCCACAACGTGCGTTTACCACGCGCACGGTGCGCCAGGTCCAGCGGTACTGTACTTCTATTGTGAGGTGGAAGGTTCAGCTCGTTGAAGTCGTATCCTGAAGATAGGCACGACAGATTTTTGGCTCGGACCTACATTATCCCGCCATCTGTTGACGCGTTCCTGTACCAGAAGCCAAGTCGAAATCTGATTGTTCGTTCCGTTCGGCATCCGGTGGGCTGGGCACAAAGTCAGTACTCGGAGCACGTTGTCCCTCGTGCACAAATGTTACACGGTTACACCACTTCACGCCTACGCAAACGGCTTGCCCTACGTCTAGACGCTTTCGCAGCGATGGATGCAGGCATCGCGGGGTTGCGGGGTTCGAAGTGGGCAACGGGCGACAAGGGGTGTATTTTTCGAGATTCGAGGTGTCATGGTATTGCTGCAAAGGAAGGGGAAGGTTTCAAAGGATGCACGAGTCGCCGCCTCACGACCAAGTCTCGTGATACGAACGCCTGTTTCTGTGACTATTAGGATTGCAGGAGCCGGCGACTTCTCGCTTCTCGCGGATGACGATTTCACGCTGACAATACCAAACTCCGGCGAGCGCGCGCTATGGTGGATGTGGCTGCGCCAGAAAGCCTTACTTGCCTTAGCAGCAAACCTCCTCGGTCGACTGGCTGTTTTTGTGCGATGGGGGCCGCAGGATGATGAGGGGGAGTCGGCCCTCCCGAATCCTCACAGCCACTCGAACCGGTCTCTGTGGTCCCGCAAGGCTCCGGGCGGGCGACGCAGCGCTGGTGCTGCAGGCGTATGGAGCGGCTACTACTGGTGCTGCTGGCCTATTGCTACAGTATGCTTTGGTACGGCGCGCTGGTAGTGGCAGCTGGTGAGCTTGTCGTTCATGCTACGGGTCGCCTTACGCACTTTCGGCGGGTTCTAGAAATCGGGGAACGCTTCGCTTGCTTATCACATTATTCACACGACAGATAACGCCATCAAGGCGCGATAGTCAAGCGAGGCCTTCCTTGCAGCCTCGGTAGAATGTCTTGTTGAGGGCTCAGAGACCTGACGTCTCTGTACAATATGGGTGCGAGGCATGTATTGGTGGGCTTCGAGCCGCGCCGGCGCTTGCTATGCAATTTGCCGGAGCGCGAGGGCGGTGGCGCTGCAATCTACCATACCCTACCCTGCCAATCTCGCAGGCGAACTGGCTGGCGCGAGATTGTTTCTCGGATATCAGCCGGCCTGCTGCAAGGCCACTGGCTCCCACTGGCTCCTCGCACGCTACGGTACTGCGCACAGGGACCCCACGCTAACTCTCCCTCGACTGCATGGCACGTTCGCGCTGGGGATGCTGGGATGAAGAGGCACAGGCCGCTGGCAAAGGCCACTACTGTATACTTGGAGCGGCGCGCGACTGGTAGCCTGGCAGATCTGCACCTGCATCTGCATGCTGGCCCGTTGCCCGTTGCCCGCTGGCCTGCACACCTATATGGCCGTCGGTGAGATGCGACGGCAGGGTGGCGGAAGGCCTATCGAACGATCAAACCCTTCTATCATACGCAAGACGTGCATTGTACCTTAAGCCGCTGGCTGCCCCCGGCACAAGGCGCGCTAGACAAAGGCAATGCTGCGATAT